>Ga0209417_1000080_pt1 | contig 264208 bp, 275 predicted proteins | sample RifGroF2_FD_184002 | JGI IMG/M metagenome (GOLD analysis project Ga0209417, IMG submission 184002) | Groundwater microbial communities from Rifle, Colorado, USA - Groundwater F2 (SPAdes) (version 2) | ecosystem: Environmental > Aquatic > Deep subsurface > Groundwater | place: Rifle, Colorado... | reverse complement strand
TTGTTAAAACAGATACAGGGCATATTCAAATTGGTGATGCAGGAAGTACTACATTAACTACTCCAACAAATGATGATTTGTTTATATCTGGTAGAATGCAAACTCTTGGAGAAAGTTATTTAATGGGAAATGTCGGAATTGGAATAACGAGTCCAGGGTATAAATTAGATGTCGCAGGTACGTTAAAAGCAGGTATACCTATAGTTGGTAGTGCAGGAACAGGAACAGGTACGGTTACTTGTGAGTCTTCAACATCTGTAACTGGAAGTGGAACTATTTTTACAACTGAACTTGCAGCAGGTTCAATTATAACAGCGATGGGTGAATCATTTATTGTTGATTTTATCACTAACGATATTCAGTTAATCCTGACAACACCTTGTGGTATGTGGGACAATGATTCTTTTGATTATCAAAGTTCAGATTATGATTCTCACTCATCTCTTGTTTTTAGTGATTCTTTATTAATATCTGGAAACATAGGAGATACCCCGACTTCTGGAAGTGGAACTAGATTGATGTGGATTTCAGCAAAAGGAGCATTCAGGGTTGGTAGAATTATTGATCATTCTGATTACTGGGATGATGCTAATATTGGAATATATTCTTTTGCTTATGGTCAAGACACTAAGGCAAGTGCTCAGTATTCATTTGCGGGTGGTTATAGAAACATTGCAAGTGGGTATGAGTCTTTTGTTGCGGGTCGTGACAATACTGCAAGTGGTAGTGATTCGGGTGTCTTTGGCTCTAGCAATACTGCAAGTGGTAGTGGTTCATTTGTTGGTGGAGGATATGGAGTAACTGCAAGTGGACTTCAGTCTGCTGCATTTAATCGCCAAACAACATCAGGTGGTACATGGTCAGCAGCTTTTGGACAAGGAACGACGACCAATTATTTATCTTTTTCTTTGGGTCGATATAACGTAGGCGGAGGAACTGCTGACATTTGGGTAGCAACCGATCCTTTATTCGAAATAGGAATAGGCACAGGAACTACGGCAAAGGATAATGCTTTGACAGTTTTAAAAAACGGCAACGTCGGGATTGGGACAACGAATCCAGCTCAAAAACTTGACGTAGTAGGATTAGCTGGAGACACAGCAGTCGTAAGTATATCTACGACTAGTGGAAACACTTGTACTTTTTCTACTACAACCGGTAGCTTCTCTTGTGCTTCTGATATTAGATTAAAGAATGATATCGTAGAAATATTAGGTACAGATGCACTTTCTAAATTAACAGAAATAAATCCTGTAACATTCCATTACAATTGGCAAGATGAAAATGATTCCTTGGTTTCAGGATTTATTGCTCAAGATTTTGAAAAAGTTTTCCCTGAAATGGTTTCTACTAATTCAACTACAGGATATAAATCACTTTCTTATGCTCCTCTTGTACCATATCTCGTTCAAGCAATTCAAGAACTTGATATAAAAATTTCAAATCTAGAAAAAGGCACAATAGCTTCCCCTACTGAGACAATAAATGATTATGGAGAATACGCTAGTTTGTTCTTTAGTGATATTTTAGTAAAAGTTGAAAATGGTATAGCATATATGAAAAATTTAGTTCTTGATACACTTACAGTTGGTAATCCAAGTAAACCAACAGGAATAACTATATATGATAAAAATGGACAAGCTGGATGTTTAGAAGTAGAAGATGTAAATACAGGAATAGTTAATCTTAAATTAGGAACTTGTGATTCTCAAATATCTTCTTCAGCTACGACTACAACAGATTCAGATGGTTCTTCACAATCAAATGGTGATATAGTAGCTCCTGTAATAACATTAAATGGTGATAGTCCAATTAATTTAGTATTAGGAGATATCTATGATGAAGAAGGTGCGACAGCTCTTGATGATATTGATGGTATTGTCGCTGTTACAATAAGCGGAGGGGTTGATGTGTCAATAGATGGAACTTATGTTATCACTTATAGTACAATAGATACTGCTGGAAATAGCGCGACGACTACGAGAATGGTGATAGTGGGTACAGGAGTAACACCAGTTGATTCACCATTGCCTGAGGAAACACAAGTTGATCCAACATCTGTAGACATATCATCAACAGAAGAATTACCATCAGATGAAACACCAGTAGACACAGTCTCTTAGAGGTTTTATAATTTATGGAAAATGGTTTTTTAAAAAAGAATACAACACTAAAAATCATTATTGTGATAATGATTTTTAGTGTTGGCCCTTATGCTTTTGCAGCTACTCCAACATTTCAAGACTTACCTACATCTAGTGAAGTTTTGATTGTTTATAATTCTTCTTATGTTCTAGACTCAGATAGCGATGGAGTTCAAGATTCTTTAGAGATTGCAAATTATTATAAAAACAAGAGAAGCATACCAGAAACAAATGTTTTAGGGATATCAACACAAGCAATAGAAGAAATTACAAGGACACAATACAATACAGAAATAAAAACAAGTATAGAAAATTATCTTACATCAAGTGGATTAAAGAATTCTATAAAATATATTGTTTTGGTTAAAGGTGTTCCACTTAAGATACAGTCTACAAATGGGTTTGAATATAGCACGACGAATTATTCTTCTGTTGATTCTGCTGTTACTTTGCTATATGAGAATTATGATACGACGTGGCATTTATCTAATCCATATTATAATGTAGATCCTTCATATACAAAGAGTTATCGTTTTCAGAGTGAACATTTTTCTATTAATGGAGTTTATTTGCGTTATCTTGTGACACGTTTAGATGGTTATACTATATCAGATATTAAAGGGATGATTGATCGTGCTTTTACTACAAATACGAGTGGGGATGGTTATTGGGTAATTGATGATCATCTTAAGGGTTATGATTTTATGCAAACTGCTTCCACAAATTTGCATAATTTAGGGCAGAATGTTAACCCAAATACTTGGTCAGACACGACTAATTATATTATTACTAATCCTTCTGGTCCTGTAATGGGTTATGTATCACACGGTATTCATGCATATATGGGTGATGGTTATGTTTCCAATAGTCCAGTAAATGCGAATCATTTGGATTTTACTTTGCTTAATGGTGCTGTGTTTTCTTCTTATGAAAGTTTTAATGCTTATGGTTTTGCTAATAAAAATCAATCAGATCATGGACAAGTTGCGGAATGGATAGAGATTGGTGGTTCAGGTGGAATAGGTAATGTGTATGAACCATGGGCTTCTAATATTGCGCATGAAGAGATTTTTATGCCAGCTTATGCTGTGGGATACTCTTGGGCGGACGCTGCTTATCAGAGTCTAGCTTATATGGATTTTGTGTCTGTAGTCATTGGTGATCCGTTGATGATTATTCGTGACACAGCTTTGCCTTCTGAAGTTCAAGATTTACAAGCGACAGCAGAAGACACGCAAGTTTCTCTATCTTGGACTAATCCAAATGATGTAGATTTTGCTGGAGTAAAAATTGTTCGTAAGGTTGGTTCTTATCCAGTCAATAGTACTGATGGAACAGTTGTTTATAATAGCAATGGTACTTCTTATATTGATACGGGACTTACAAATGATGTGACATATTATTATGCAGTTTTTGCATATGATGAAGTACCAAATTATTCACCAGGTAGTGTAAGTGGTGCAAGAGCAATAGCTACACCAAGCTCAGGGCCAGACATAACTCCACCTTCTGAGATTACAAACTTACAGGCAATATCTGGGAATGCAAGAGTGAATTTATCTTGGACTAATCCAAATGATGCAGATTTTGCTGGAGTGAAAATTGTTCGCAAGGTTGGTTCTTATCCAGCCAATAGTACTGATGGAGCAGTTGTTTATAATAATACTGGAAATTCTTATACTGACACTAATGGAGGACTTACAAATGATGTGACATATTATTATGCAACTTTTGCGTATGATGAAGTACCAAATTATTCATCGGGTAGTACAAGCGGTGCAAGAGCAACAGCTACGCCAGTAGAAATAATAATTTCTACTGAATTGCCAGATACTATTTCACCTAATAAGCCAACGAGTTTTAGTGCGACAGCTGGTAACGGTCAGATTAATCTAACTTGGACTAATCCAGGTGATACAGATTTTGCAGGAATAAAAATTTTAAGGAGGACAAATTATTATCCTATTTCTTCAACCAATGGGACACTTGTATATAAAGGTAGTGGTACTTCGTATTTGAACACTGGACTTGTAAATGGCACAACATATTTTTATACAATTTTTGCTTTTGATAGAGATAATAATTTTTCTTTAGTTGATTACACTGTTAAAACAAAAGCGACACCGTATTCAGGTAGTCCTGTTGGAGATGTAACAGAGACAGATTCTCCATCTACTGCTTTTACTGAACCAAACATAACCACACAAGGAAATATTGCAGATATGTCAGCCGATGTTGCAAGTGGACAAATTGCTTTAGCTTGGACAAATCCATTTAATGATATAAATTGGAAGGGTACAAAATTAATAAGGAAAATTGGTTCTTATCCTACATCTTCCACTGATGGTATTACTATATATAATGGTAAAAATTCTACATATATTGATTCTTCTGTATCTATTGGTGTCACTTATTATTATACAGCTTTTGCATATAATGATTGGCGTAATTATAGTGATGGAACAGTGAGTGGATCAAAAATTTCTATATTGGCACAATAAAGTTATTTATTAAAATGAAAAATTTTTTTAAAAAAATTAAACTATACATTATAATATGGGCTACGTTTTTTTTAGTAGTAGTAGTTTTGATTTTCTATTTTTTTGAAGAAAATAAGAAAATTATAAAAGAAAATACATTAAAGGCAGATGTAAAATTAACAGAGAGTGGTTTTGATAAATTTTATCAAAAAGAGGATAATGAGTTTTGTATAGAAGAAGATGATAAACAAAAACAAGAAGACATATCTAGAGATATGCTTTGGACGTTAGAGTTGGCTAACCAAAATATACAAAAAGTTAAGAAAATAGAATGTAAAAATGGAAAGACAGGAATAAAAGTAAATTAAAATGTTTTTATTTTAAAAATAGTATAATATATAAAAGATGTTACTGAAGACATATATGAGGAAGATAATTTTTATAGTAGGTATATTTGTAATATATTTTTGTATTGCTTCTATGGTAGAGGCTGATATTGTAGTAAGTAATCAAGCAAAAGTATGTAGAGATATTATTTGTGAGAATTCAGAAATTATTAATTTTAATATTTCTGAAAATGACTCATTTTTTATAGATAAAGAAAAAGGCTTGAGTGGAAAAGTTTGGGGAGGGGGGCTTGGTTGGATTACTTTTAATCCATCAGATGGTGGTGTATCTTTTGCTGATGATACGACTGGACTTTTGAAGGGTACAGCTTTGAGTGAGACATCAGGAGTTATTAATTTTTCTGTTACGGGACAAAAAGTAATAGTTGATCCAACTACGGGAGAATGGAATGGTTGGGCTTGGGCATCTGGACCTTATGGTGGTTGGATTAAATTTGATTGTAATGATCCTTCTTCTTGTGTACGTACAACATGGAGAAATGAAAGTGAGGTAGAAAATTCTATGACTCTTGTTAAAAAAGAAAGTGAAAAAGGACCATCTTCTATATCTATATTTTTCAAACGAATTAAAGAAATATTTATAACTATTATAAATAATTTTTTTAATAGTTTTGAGAATCTATTTGATGGTACAAAATATTTGACACTTAATACACGAGACATAATGTCTTATTCTTTCTAAAATCTTTTTGATGGAACGTGATACTTGATAAGTAGTACGAGTAATTCTATTTCATCATCTTTTGTAAATCTATTTGAAAAAACAAGTAATTTAGTTTTAAATATTAATAATTTTTTATATTCATATTCAATAAATTATAAAGCTTATGCGATAGAAGCAATTAATAATTTATTGAAATAGATATTAACATTTTTATTGATTTATTTTGTTGCTTATTATGTTTAATTTATAGTATTATATAAATAAAGTTGCTATGTCTTTTATTAATGTTTTTTAATAGTTAATAATAAATATTATGTTATCAAATATATTAGATAGAATTTCGTTTTGGTCATTGTTTGTGGTTATAGTTTTATTACCAGTTTTCTTTTTACCCTTTACTCAAATTCCAGTAGAAACTTCCAAGGGACTATTGTTGGTGGTAGGTTTAGCTGTTTCTATCATTTTTTGGGTAGCAGCACGTTTTTCTGATGGTAAAGTTGTGATTGCCAAGTCCTGGCTTTTGCTTTCAGGGTTCGGTCTTGTTTTAGTATTTCTTATTTCTGCTTTGTTTTCTGAAACTTTACAAATTTCTCTTTTTGGAATAATGCTTGATGTAGGTACTTTCTATTTTATATTAAGTGCATTTCTTTTGATGTTAGTTTCTTCAATAATTTTAAAGGATAAAAAAAATGCAAAAGTTGTCTTTTGGGGTCTGATTGTATCTTCTTTTGTTTTGTTTGTATTTCAAAGTTTACGTTTATTTTTACCAGATTTTTTTTCTTTTGGGGTTCTAGGTCAAAAAACTGATAATATCTTAGGATCTTGGAATGCATTTGGTCTTTTTACAGGATTTTCTACAATTATTGCTTTATTTATAATTGAATTTTTTTCAATTCCTAAGATAACTAAATGGTTATTAGGTATTCTGATTGCATTTTCTGTTATTCTATCTATAACAGTAAATTTCTCATTAGTTTGGCAATTGCTTGGAGTTTTTGCTTTGATTATTTTTGTTTATAAAGTCTCTTTCTCTTTTGGTCAAAAAGATATATCTCAAGATCAAAATGAAAGTGAAAATAAAGTACAACCCAAAAAACATTTTCCTATATTTTCTTTTGCTGTTATGATGATTTGTCTTTTATTTTTTATGTCAGGCAAATTTATAGGTCCTGTTTTGCCAGACATGTTGGGCATATCTAATACAGAAGTTAGACCTTCTTTTGGAGCTACCATATCAGTGACTAAAGGAGCTATTATAGAAAATCCAATTTTAGGAGTAGGTCCAAATAAATTTGGAGAAGTTTGGTCAATGTATAAATCAGAAGCTATTAACTCTACTCAATTTTGGAATACTTCTTTTAATTCTGGTTCTGGTCTGTTGCCAACTTTTGCTTCTACTACTGGGTCATTGGGTATCTTGGCTTGGATTGCATTTTTTGTTTTATTTTTGATTGCAGGTTTGAAATCTCTGTTTTCTAGTATAAAAGATAGTATGAGTTGGGAAGTAATGATATTCTTTGTAGCATCTTTCTATCTATTCGTCTCATCTTTCTTTTATTCTACAGGTAGTGTGATGTTCTTATTGGCTTTTGCGTTTACTGGTATATTTATAGGTTTATCTTCTTCGAATAATCCAGATAAAGAAATCTCTATGTCATTTTTAGATGACCCTAGAAAAAGCTTTTTCTCTATACTTATCCTTGTTGTTCTTATGATTATTTCTGCAGCAACTGGATTTAAATACATAGAACGTTTGGCTTCTGTTTCTTATTATGGAAAAACACTTTCTGCTACAACTATTCCAGATGCAGAAGATTTTATAAGTAGAGCTATTTCATTACATCAAAATGATTTATATTTACGTACTTATGCACAAGTTTATCTTACAAAAATTAATTCAATAGTATCAAAAGAAGCTTCTTCTCTTTCAGAAACAGACAAAGCAGATTTACAATCAAGTTTTGATCAAGCAGTAAATAGTGCAAAATTAGCAGTTTCTTATGATAAGACAAATTATCTAAATTATGATTTATTAGGATCTGTCTACCACACTGTTGGTTCACTTGGAGTAAAGGATGTTTATTCAAAAGCTATTGAAGCATATCAATCAGCTTCAGTTCTTAACCCATTAAATCCTAGAATAAAACTTTCGATAGGGCAAGTATTTTCTGCAGATGGAAAAACAAAAGAAGCTAGAGATTATATCAAAGAAGCTCTTTCTCTAAAACCTGATTATATTGATGCATTGATTACTATTTCTCAGATAGAAAAAAGTGCTGGAAATAATTCTCTTGCTATCTCTTATGCAGAAACTGCGTTATCTTTAATTCCTGATAATAAAGATTTAATTCAGTATGTTAGCTCTTTAAAGAACGGAACTTCTTCAGTGGCTCCTGTCATAAAAGATGACACTACTAAAAAAAACTAATAATAAATAAAAAAAATGCAGAGGATCCTAAAAATTTTCAGTAAGGAATATGTAAACATAAACCAAGCTGCATTACTTTTAGGATCTTTTACATTTCTTTCTCAGATTCTAGCACTTTTTCGTGATAGATTTATTGCTCATTTTATTGGGCCATCTGCTAGTCTTGATGCTTATTATGCTGCTTTTCGTGTTCCAGATTTAATTTTTATTTCTATTGCATCTCTTGCTTCAATAACTGTACTTATACCTTTTATTGTAGGGAAAATGAAAGATGAAAAAGTCACAGAAGAAGCACGCAAATTATTAAGTGATGTTTTTACTGTTTTTTTTATAACAATGATAGTAATTTCCGTCATTGCTTTTTTTCTTATGCCTTATATTATATCTATTGTAACACCAGGTTTTAGCTTAGATATGCAGACAAAGGTTGTTTTGTTTTCACGAATTATGTTACTTTCTCCAATCTTAATGGGTCTTTCAAATCTTTTTGGTACAATAACTCAACTTTTTCGCAAATTCTTTATTTATTCTCTTAGTCCTATTTTTTATAATATAGGTATTATATTGGGTATTGTTTTTTTATATCCTATTTTTGGAATATATGGTTTAGTCTTTGGTGTTGTTATTGGTGCATTTATGCATTTTTTAATTCAAGTTTTTGCTTCTTTCGGTTGTGGTTTTAAACCTAAATTTTCTTTTGATATTGATTTTAAGGAAATAAAAAAGATAGCGCTTACTTCTTTACCAAGAACCTTAGGACTTTCATTTAATAATATTGCGCTCATTTCCATAATTGCTTTTGCGTCTTATTTATCAAGTGGTTCTATTTCTATTTTTAATTTATCATTTAATCTTCAATCTGTCCCGCTTAATATTATTGGAATATCTTACGCTGTAGCTGCATTTCCAACTTTAGTAAAATCTTTTGATCGTGGTATAAAAAGTGAATTTAGGGAACATTTAAAGTCTACTGCGCGACAGATTGTATTTTGGTCTCTTCCAGTAATATTTCTTTTTATAGTGCTTCGTGCTCAGATAGTACGTGTGATACTTGGTTCTGGTTATTTCTCTTGGGATAATACACGTCTTGTAGCTGCTTCATTAGCAATTTTTTCTGTATCAGTTTTGTCTCAAGGTATGGTGGCTCTTTTGTCTCGTGTTTATTATGCTACAGGTGAGACAAAACGTCCTTTGTACGTAAATTTATTTTCTTCTATCCTGATTATTGTTTTAGCCTATCTTTTTATTAAAATTTTCGAGAATATACCACTTTTCCATTATTTTATAGAATCTATTTTGAAAGTTGAAAATATTCCTGGTACTGAAGTTTTAATGCTTCCACTTGCATATTCTAGTGGTACTATTATTAATAGTATTTTGCATTGGTATTTTATTAGGAGAGATTTTATGAATCATGAATCTTTTATTACTAAAACTTTTTTTCAAAGCCTAGGAGCTTCTTTTTTAATTGGTGTTATAACTTATTTAAGTTTAAATATTTTTTCTCCAATATTTGGAATGGATACTTTCTTGGGAGTATTTTTACAAGGATTTATATCAGGAATTTTAGGTATTTGTTCTGGTATTATAATATTGTATATTTTAAGAAATGAAGAATTTTTAAGTCTAATACAAACTCTTAAAACTAAGTTTTGGCGTTCTGATATATTAGTTTCTCCACAAGAGGAGCTTTAATTTTTTGGAATTGAAGTCTTTTTCTGTTAATATGAATTTATGAATTTAAAATATATTAGGAATTTTAGCATAATAGCTCATATCGACCATGGTAAAAGTACTTTGGCTGATCGAATGCTTGAAACAACCCATACTATACCACAGCGTAAAATGCGTGATCAGGTTCTTGACTCTATGGAGCTTGAACGTGAACGTGGTATTACCATAAAAATGCAACCAGTAAGGATGGAGTATGTAATTACGGATGATAAATTAGGGATTATAAATGGAGGAAAAAAAGAAGAAACTAAATATATATTAAACCTGATTGACACCCCTGGGCATATAGATTTCTCTTATGAAGTTTCGAGAGCATTGAAGGCAGTGGAAGGCTCTATTTTATTAGTAGATTCAACACAAGGTGTTCAGGCACAGACATTAACAACACTTAATATGGCACGAGAAGGAGGTATAAAAATAATTCCTGTGTTATCTAAGATAGATTCACCACTTGCGCGTGTAGATGAAGTAACAAAAGAAGTTGTAGAACTTTTAAATTGTGATCCGAATGAAATACTTTTTGTTTCTGGGCGTACTGGTGAAGGAGTAGAAAATCTTTTACAAGAAATCATAAAACGTGTTCCACCACCAGTAGAAAATTATTTAGGAGAAAATGTCTTACGTGCACTTGTTTTTGATTTTAAATATTCTTCTCATAGGGGGGTTATAGTTTTTATTAGATTACTTGATGGAAAGGTAAAAAAGGGAGAGAGTTTGATATTTTCAGTATCAGGTGAGAAGTTTATTTCTCTTGAAGTTGGTACTTTTTCTCCTGAAGAAACTCCACGAGAATATTTGGAGGCTGGAGATACTGGATATATTGTTACAGGGATAAAGAGACCTGGTATAGCTTCTGTTGGTGATACGATAACTAAAGAAAAAAATCCATTACCAGCATTATCTGGATATATGCAACCATTACCTGTTGTTTGGGCTTCTGTTTTTCCAGAAGATGCCGATGATTTTTTAGAACTTAAAATGTCTTTAGGAAAGTTAAGGCTTTCTGATTCATCTTTTTCTTACGAAGAAGAATCTTCTGGATCATTGGGACGAGGTTTTAGGTGTGGTTTCCTTGGCATGTTGCATTTAGAGATAATTACAGAAAGATTAAAACGAGAATTTAATTTAATGTTGGTCATAACCACACCTTCTATTACGTATGAAGTTTTATTAAAAAATCCTTCATCTAATTTAGGGCAAGTTGGTAAAAAGGTAAAGATTTACTCGCCATATTTTTTCCCAGATGATGGAAATATAGATACAGTATTTGAACCCTGGGTAGATTTAAAAATAATTTCACCAATAAAATTTATAGGTAATATAATGCAACTCCTGTTTGACCATGAAGCAGAAATAGGTGAGACAGATAATTTCGGAAACAATCGTTCTTCTATATCTGTCAAAATGCCACTTCGTGAACTTATGCGTAATTTCTTTGATGAGCTAAAGAGTGTCTCTTCTGGTTATGGATCTATCTCTTATGAGATAGATGATATGAGAAAAGCTAATGTTACGAGACTAGATATACTGGTTGCCGATGAGATAGTGCCAGCTTTTTCTAGAGTTGTTTCCAAAAGAAGAGCAGAAGAAGAAGCTGAAAATGTAGTTGAAAAATTACATAGTATATTGCCAAGACAGATGTTTACTACCAAGATCCAAGGTAAAGCATTAGGACGAATAATATCATCTCGTACAATACAAGCATTTAGTAAAGATGTGACTCAACACATGTATGGGGGAGATGTTACTCGTAAAAATAAACTTAGAGATAAGCAAAAGAAAGGTAAAAAGAAAATGAAAGAACGTGGAAGAGTAAACATTCCACAAGATGTATTTTTGAAAATGATGCGTTCTGGTGAGTAGCAAAATTGTAGATTTTTATTTAGAAAGCCTTGGTAGGAGCGGCGGCGACGGACAGAGAAAATTTTTAGTAAAAAATTTTTGTGTTTTATAAATGATAATCTATAATTTTGTCTAGATATTTACTTTAGTACTAAAATATAGGGGAATAAAGTAAAATCATACTTATTATTATCAATACAACAAGTACTGACCAAATTGCCTGAATTTTTTTTTGGTGTTTTTTATTGAAAAACATACTATAATAATATCATATTATGAGAAATTTTCAAAAAAGAGGGAAGTTGAAAAATATTATGCAGTCAACCCCTTTTTTGATATTTCTAGGTTTTTTTATTGTTATTTTCTTTTTCAGTATTTTTAATTTTATGAATAAAATGGAAGAAACAAGAAAAAATAGAGAAACAGTTGAACAAAAAATAAAAGAATTAGAAGAATCAAAAGAAAAACTTGATTTAAAAATTTTAAAATTAAACACAGAGAGGGGTGTAGAGGAAAACATAAGAGAGAAATTTGGATTAGCAAAAGAAGGAGAGAATATGATTTTGGTTGTAGAAGAGATAGAGCCTGAGATAGTAGAAAAAAAGATTGAGTCTAGCGGTTTTTGGAGTTTTTTGAGAAATTTGTTCAAGTAACTCTTTATGATACAATATAGATATGAAAATAGCATTTTTTGAAGTTTCTAAAACAAGACAAGATTTTTTAAGAGAGTTTTTTAATGGGGAAGATGTTTCTTTTTTTGAAGAGAAATTAAATGAGAGCAATGTTGATCTTGTAAAAGATGTTGATGTTGTTTCAGTTTTTGTAGATTCAGATTTAAATAAAAATGTTATTGAAAAAATTCCTAATTTGAAATTTATAGCTACACAATCCACAGGTTTTAATCATATTGATTGTGAATATGCTTTTTCTAAGGGTATTAAAGTTTCTAATGTTCCTGCTTATGGTTCTCATACGGTAGCCGAATTTGCTTTTGGATTGATCTTAAATCTTTCTAGAAATATTTATAGTGCAAATGCTTATCTTAGAGAAACGCTTGATTATAATTATTTTCCATGGATGGAAGGTTTTAATCTTGAGGGTAAAACTATCGGAGTTATTGGCACTGGTAAGATTGGTAAAAATGTTGTCAAAATAGCTAAAGGTTTTGAGATGAATGTCTTAGCTTATGATTTATATCCAGACATTGATTTTGCTAAAGAAAATAATTTTGAATATAAGGATTTTGATGAAGTACTTTCTAAGTCTGACATTATTACACTACATGCACCATATACAGAAGAGAATCATCATCTTATAAAAAAAGAAAATATTTTAAAAATGAAAAAAGGTGTTTATTTAATAAATACTGCAAGAGGAGAACTTGTCGAGACAGAAGCACTTGTTTGGGGACTTGAAGAAAAGATTATTGCTGGTGCTGGACTCGATGTCTTAGAGGGTGTAAAACAATTAAAAGATGATAAAAATATGACTATTTTAAATCATAAGCTCATGAAAATGCCAAATGTAATAGTCTCTCCCCATATGGCCTTTTTTACACGTGAAGCTGTTCTTTCTATAATGCAGACGACAGTTGATAATATAAAAGGTTTCTTGTCTGATAATTTACAGAATTTAGTTAAATAATATGGAAAAACGTTGTATTAAAAATTTTGATGAATTAGCAATAACTCCAAATCGTAAAATAGTATTAGAGATAATGGAAGCTGGATATGCTGCTGTTAGCACAGAAAAGGTTATAGACTCTTCTATTTTTATTGTTGGTAATGTTTTAACTATAAAAGGAAAAGAATTTAATTTATCTAAATTCAAAAATATTAAAATTGTTGGTTTTGGTAAGTCTTCATGTGAGGCTGCACTCTCATTAGAAAAAATTTTAGGAGATAGAATTAATGAGGGAGTCGTAATCGGACTTGAAAAAGTCGTATCTGAAAACATAGAGACTTTTGCTGGAACTCATCCAAGACCATCTGAAATGAACATAGAGGCTGGAAAGAAAATATATGAACTTGTCGAACAAGCAAATGAAGATGATCTTATAATAGTACTTGTTTCTGGTGGTGGCTCTGCTCTTCTTTGTTATCCTGAAAATGAATATATACAAGGTGCAAAACTTTATGATTCATTTTTAGAGTCCGGTAAAACTATAAGTCAGATAAATACAGTTAGGAAACATATTTCTCTTTTAAAAGGTGGTGGTTTGGCTAAAGTGGCTTATCCAGCGACAGTTGTTGGGCTTATTTTTTCTGATGTTCCTGGTGATGCATTTGGAGACGTCGCTTCTGGTCCGACTTATAAAGATATGACTAGTATCAATGACGCTAAGCAAATAATTTTTAATAATAATCTAGGTGATTTTGATTTAGTTGAAACCACAAAAGAAGATAAATATTTTGAAAAAGTCTACAATTTTGTTCTTGTTTCAAATAAAATTGCAGTAGAGGCTATGGCAAGAAAAGCACAAGAATTTGATTTGAAAATAAATATTGCTTCGACTGATTTGTATGATGTAATAGATAGAGCTCTTGAAAAAATATTTATTTTAGAAAAAGATAATTCTATCGTTTTGGCTGCTGGCGAACCAAGCATACAAGTTAAAAATAAAGGAGGAAAAGGTGGCAGAAATCTCCACATGGGACTTTCTGTAATTAAGAAAAAACTCATAGATGAAAATTCTGTTTTTGTTTCGTTTGCATCTGACGGTATGGATAATAGTAATGTAGCAGGAGCTATTATAGATAAGAATACAATAGAAAAAATAGAGAGATTAGGTTTAAATATTGATGATTATTTAGAAAGATTTGACTCTTATCCAGTATTCGAGAAATCTGGAGATGCTATAATGACAGGGCCTACTGGTGCAAATGTTTCAGACTTAATGATTCTTTTAACAAAGAAATAAAAATAATAGAAAATTCCTTAAGTTAACATATATGTTAGGTTAAGGAAGTTTAAAAAATTATGGAAAATAAAATTACAAAAATTACAGCAGAAGAAATAAAAGATTCACGAGGAAATCCAACATTTAAAGTCACTATCTTTTGTGGAGACAAATTTGATAGTTTTTCTGTGCCATCTGGTGCATCTACTGGGGTACATGAGGCGCATGAATTAAGAGATCATGGTGGAAAAGGTATAACAAGTGCAATAGAAAAAATAAATAATATAATTTCTCCAGCATTAATCGGACAGGATGTTTTTAATCAAGAAGAAATTGATCGAATTATGATTAAATTAGATGGAACTTCTAATAAAGATAATCTAGGAGGTAATTCTATGATTGGTGTAAGTATCGCTTGTGCTAAAGTAGCTGCAAAAGTTTCTGGAATAGAGATATTTGAACATTTGCGTGCTTTGCGTGAAATAAAGCCATCTAAGAGAATTTCACATCTTTATATGAATTTGATAAATGGAGGAAAGCATGCTGAAAATAATTTAGCTTTTCAAGAATATCATGTTGTTTCAAATACTGATAATGCAACAGAGGCTCTTCAAAATGGAATTAAAATACAGAATAGTTTAAAAGAAATTATTGAAAAAGAATTAGGAAAAGAATCTCTTGTGTTGGGTGACGAAGGTGGTTTTGCTCCCAAAATAAGTGATATTAAAAAACCACTTGAATATTTAACTAAAGCAATAAAAGAAAATAAACTAGAGTCCAAAGTTGGTCTTGCGCTCGATGTAGCTGCTTCTTCTTTTTATAAGAATGGTTTGTACAATATTGGTAAAAAAAATATTTCAAAAGAAGAGTTAATGAATATATATGACTCTTTAATAGTTGAGTTTCCTATATTTTCTATTGAAGATCCATTTGAGGAAGAAGATTTTGAGAGTTTTAGAAAATTGAAAGAAAATAATAAAGATCTTTTTGTTGTTGGTGACGACCTAACTGTGACGAATAAAATTTTATTAAAAAAAGCTTTAGAAAAAAATAGCATAAATGCAATGATTATAAAACCAAATCAAATAGGTACTTTAACGGAAACATTGGATACTATGCAACTAGCTAGGGAAAATGGGATAGAGCTTATCGTTAGTCATAGAAGTGGGGAAACTAATGATGATTTCATTGCTGATCTTGCGTTCGCATTTGGTTGTTTTGGTTTAAAATCTGGAGCCCCATTAAAACTTGAAAGAAAAGTTAAATATGATAGATTGATAAGAATTTCAGAAAGTTTTTAAAAGTTAAATTTAGAATAGTTGAGAGTATTTATTTTTCATATAATTTGAATTATATTTGTATGCTATAATATCTTTCTATATGTTGAAAAGTATTAATTATTATTAATGTAAAAATAAAATCATATGGTAAAAGAAGAAAATAATGTTTTTATAAAGTGGTTTAGTGAAGTAGGTATTGAAGATGTTCAATTTGTTGGTGGTAAAAATGCGGCATTGGGAGAAATGTATTCTAATCTTGTACCACTTGGTGTTAATATACCAGATGGTTTTGCTTTAACAGCAGATGCTTATCGTTATTTCTTTAAAAAAACTGGATTAGATGAAAAGATAAAAGAGATTCTTTCCGATTTAAATACTCGTGATCTTAAAAATCTTCAAATTCGTGCTAAAAAAGTTCGTGAGGCTATATTGAAAGCTAAATTACCTCAAGATCTTCAAGATGCAGTTACAAAAGCTTATACAGAGTTAGGAAAGAAATATGGAAAGAATAGTGATGTGGCAGTTCGTTCTTCTGCCACAGCCGAAGACCTTCCAGGTGCTTCATTTGCAGGGCAACAGGAGACTTATTTGAATATACATGGAATAGAAAACATACTTGTAGCAACAAAGAAATGTATTGCTTCTTTGTTTACAGATAGAGCTGTTTCTTATAGAGCAGATAAAGGATTTTCTCATTTTGATGCAGCATTATCTGTGGGTATCCAACGCATGGTGCGTTCTGATCTTTCTTCTTCAGGTGTTGCATTTACAATAGATACAGAAACAGGTTTTGATAAAGTTATTTTAATAAATGGTATTTATGGACTTGGAGAATTTATAGTGCAAGGTAAGGTTATACCAGATGAATTTATTGTTTTTAAACCAACATTGGAAAATGGAAGCAAGAATCCAATAATTGGAAAAAATATTGGTAAGAAAAATATTAAACTTGTTTATGCGAAAGATGGAACAAAAGAAGCAAAAGTCTTACCAGGAGATCAACAAAAGTTTTGTATCACAAATGAAGAAGCAGTGAAGCTTGCAAAATGGTGTTTACAAATAGAAAAATATTTTTCTAAAAAACACAATCGTTATCAACCTATGGATATAGAATGGGCAAAAGATGGAAAGACTGGTGAGCTTTTTATTGTGCAAGCACGTCCTGAGACTGTTGTATCTGGACAAGATAAAAATGTATTAAAAGAATATCAATTACAAAAAACATCTAAAATTTTAGTAGAAGGTATAGCTGTCGGTTCTAAGATTGGAAGTGGAAAAGTTCGTGTCCTTTCTAGTGCAAAGAATATCTCATCATTTAAGAAAGGAGAAGTATTAGTCACAGAGATTACTGATCCAGATTGGGAGCCAATAATGAAAATAGCGAGTGCTATTATTACAGATAAAGGTGGACGTACATCTCATGCTGCTATAGTTTCTCGTGAACTTGGCATTCCTTGTATCGTAGGATCAAATAATGCCACTAAGGTCTTAAAAAACGGTCAGGAGGTCACTGTGGACTCTTCAGGAGGGCAAGTAGGCAATGTGTATACTGGTATTTTGCCATTTAAGATAGTAGAACATCGTTTGGATAAATTGCCTAAAATAGATACAAAAATAATGGTAAATATAGGTTCTCCAGATGAAGCATTTAAAAGTTCTCACCTTCCAGCACAAGGAGTAGGTTTGGGAAGATTAGAATTTATTATTGCTTCTCATATTCGTATTCATCCAAATGTTTTGATTAATTATAAGAAATTAAAAACAGAAAAGAAAACTCCAGCTATATTAAAACTCTTAAAAGAGATTGATAATTTGACACCTCTTTATAAAGATAAAACTCAGTTTTATGTAGATGAGCTTGCTCTCGGAATAGCAAAGATTGGAGCTACATTTTATCCAGAAAAAGTTATTATTCGTCTCTCTGATTTCAAAACAAATGAATATCGCACACTTATCGGTGGTGACATGTATGAGCCACATGAAGAAAATCCAATGCTTGGATGGCGTGGAGCTTCTCGTTACTATGATCCAAAATTTAAAGATGCTTTTGGTCTTGAATGTAAAGCTATGAAAATGGTACGTGACGATATGGGTCTTACGAATGTTATTCCGATGATTCCATTTTGTAGAACTCCTGAAGAAGGTAAAAAGGTTGTAGACGTAATGAAAGAATATGGTTTAGACCGTACAAAAGATAAGAATTTAAAAGTTTATGTTATGTGTGAGATACCTTCAAATATTCTTTTAGCAGACGAATTTCTTGAGATTTTTGATGGTATGTCTATCGGTTCAAATGATTTGACACAACTTACTTTGGGGCTTGATAGAGATTCTGGGATAGTTACTCATATTTCAAATGAAAATAATCCTGCAGTCAAAAAACTTGTGGCAGATATTATTCATAAATGTAAAGAAAAAGGGAAGTATATTGGTATTTGTGGACAAGCACCATCTGACTATCCAGAATTTGCTAAGTTTTTAGTAGAAGAAGGTATAGAGAGTATGTCTCTCAATCCTGATACTGTGATAAAGATTATTATGGCATTAGGTGAAAAAAAGGTATAATTAAAGATAAATATGGATGCACTTATAATATCACAAACAATATTTTATGCAGTATCATCAGTAGTCATAATTGTTATTGGTGTGCTACTTATGATAGTTGTATATTATATGATAGGTATTTTGAAAAATACTCGTAGTGTCTCTGATGATATTTTTCAGACCTATGCAAAGACAAAAATAAGTATTAAAAAAATTATTAATTCGTTTAATAAAAAAAACAAAAAATAAAATTTATGGCAACAAAAACAAAAAAAGAAGATAAAAGCAGTAAATTTTTAAGTGGTGCATTGATAGGAGCAGCACTTGGGGTAGCTGCAGGCATATTTGCAAATTCTAAAACTGGCAAAGAGATTAAAGAAGAAGTAAATAATAAAATGGTGGAATTTTATAAAACTATTGCTCCAAAGTTAAAAAATGCAAAAGAAATGGGAGAAAAAGAATATAAAGAATTTATAAATAAAGCTATCGTAGATTATAATAAAAAAGGTAAATTTGATAAAGAAGATTTAAAAAAGTTAACCAAAGAAGCTCATAAATCTTGGAAACATCTCAAAAAGCATTTGTAAAAAAATACACAAAAAAACGGAAATAATACTTCCGTTTTTTTGTGTATTTAGATTGAATTTATTCTTTTATATAAATGTGCGGGATGGGGTAATCGAAACCCCGTCTAATCCTTGGGAAGGACTCATTCTACCACTAAACTAATCCCGCATATATAAAATATATCTTTATTTTATCTTTGGAGCAAGTATGTTATGGTGGAGGAATTGAATATAATGACAGTTTTGTTTGGAATATTGAGTAATTTATAATATGCTATAATATTGATATTAAAAGTAATCCCTGTTTAATGGGGACCCTGATTGTATTTTCGGGATCAAAAAATATATGAAAAATGTAGTTATTTATTCAACACCGTCTTGTCATTTTTGTAATTTAGCAAAAGATTTTTTTACTGCAAATAATATTGTTTATACAGAATATGATGTTGCTACTGATGTCGAAAAAAGAAAAGAAATGATAGAAAAAAGTGGACAAATGGGTGTACCGGTTATAATCATAGAAAATGAGATTACTGTTGGCTTTGATAAGCCAAAATTGGCAAAAATGTTAGGATTTATTTAGTTTTTCATTTTAATGAAAAAAATATTTAAAATAATTTTTTCTTTAGCTGTGGTATGTATTATATTTTTTTTCTTTCATTCTCAAATTGAACAAGTTTTTTTTAGTTTAGAAAACAAATATCTACCATGTAGTAGACCCATTACCTATTCAATAGGTTCTTTTGATGATAGATTCGGTATATCAAAAGATGAATTTATAAAGGTTGTAAATACTGGAGAAATGGTGTGGGAAAAAGCTATTAATAAGGATCTTTTTATTTACAAGTCTGATGGTAGTGGTGTTTTAAAAATAAATTTAATTTATGATATTCGTCAAGAAGCTACTGAAAAATTAAAAGAAATAGGTATTACAGTCAATGATACTAAGGCGTCTTATGATGAATTAAAATTAAAATATAATATAATGCAGACTGATTATTTTAATAGTAAAAAAAGTTTTGAATTACAAATTAATTTATTACAAAATCGTCAAAACGCTTATGAAAAAGAAGTTAGTTACTTGAATGAAAATGGTGGTGCATCGAAAAAAGAATTTGATCGTTTGAATACAGAAAAGAGGGCTCTCGAAGTAGAATTTATAGAAATAAATAAATTACAGACTCAACTTAATTTTGATGTAGATAATATTAATTCACTTGCTATTGTTTTAAATCGTCTTATTTTATCTCTAAATATAGAAGTAAATAAATTTAATACAATTGGAGATCAGCTTGGAGGAGAGTTTGAAGAGGGTACTTATAAAGAAGATGCTATTAGTAGGGAAATAGATATTTATCAATTTGATAATATTGGTAAATTAGCAAGAGTTTTAACCCATGAATTTGGGCACGCATTAGGGCTTGGTCATTTAGAAAGTCCAGAATCTGTAATGTATCGTCTTAATAATGGTGTTAATGAAAAGTTAACGATAGAAGATATTTTAGCTCTAAAAAAGCGTTGTGAATTGGCTTTATAATTTTAACAAAAAAAGAGTAAATATCAAAAATTTTCTGGCGTATAACATAGCCAAGATGTTCGCAGGCCAAAACTTTTATATCTACTCTTTTTTGTGCCCTCACTCCGAATCGAACGGGGATCTATTCCTTAGGACGGAACTGTTCTATCCATTGAACTATGAGGGCATTTAAAGATTTGAAACTCTTTTAATTTAACACAAAAAATCAAAATTTGGAAATTGGCTTTTTAAAATAGTTATGATAAAATACGACTTATGGATCCTGAATCTAAACAATTACTTAAAAATACATTAGAGCTTGCTGAAGAAAATAATAAATTACTTCATAAGATTAGAGGTGTACAAAACAGAGAATTTGTTTGGAAAATATTAAAAATGGTTCTAATCGTAGGTATTACCCTTGGTTCATTTTATTTTTTAGAGCCATATTTAAACAAGATGATGGATTTATATAGTTCAGTTTCTGGCATACAACAAAATATAAAAGATGTTTCAGACACCAATTCATCTTCTTTAAAAGATTTATTAAAAAAGTTTTAAAGTATGCCGAGGTAGCTCAGTTGGTAGAGCGCTCCCCTGAAGAGGGAGATGTCACCAGTTCAACTCTGGTCCTCGGCACAATAAAATTAAAAAACCTACAAAATTTTGTAGGTTTTTTAATTTTATTTAGATTGATTTAACTTTTATGCTATTTCTTTTTTCCTTATCTACTTTTTGTATTTTTATAGTCAATAATCCATGTTTTTCTGTGGCCTCTACTTCTTCTGGTTCTACTTCTTGAGGTAATAGTATTGTTCGAGAGAATTTTCCCCAATAAAGTTCTTTTATGAAGTAGTTTTCTTCATCTATATTTTCATTTTCTTCTCTCTTACCTTTTATTGTAATAGTATCTCTAGCAATAGTTAGTTCTAGATCTTCAGGTTTAACACCAGCTACCATTGTTTTAACTAAAATATCTGTAGGTGTTTGATATACATCTACAGTCAGTTCCATTTCTTCATTTTCTTCTTCTATCCAACCATTACTTTTTTTGTCTTCGTTGGTTATTATTTTTTTTTCTTCAAATTCTTCTGTAGAATTTGTACCACCTGTTAATCTATCAAAAAAACTTCTTTTTTTATTTTCCATATATTTTTTATTTAATAAGTGTTGTTAATTATTCACTCATTCTTCTTAATTTTTCAAAAAGTAACATAATAATAATTGTAACGACCCAAAGAAAACCTAAAATCTTAAAAGAATTATTTCCATTACTATCTATTATAAAAAAATTAAAAGAACTATGCAAGGTTATAGCAAAAATTAAACCCCAAAAAAGATATACTTTTTTTATAAATTTGACTTTTGAAAATGAAAGTCCAAGCGATATACCAATAATTCCAGAAGATACAGCATGGAGTAGTGTAGAACCTAAAAATCTAAGTTGTCCCGTAAGTAATCCGACAGTAGCATCATTTAGGGAGATTGGTTTAATTAAAAACATTGTATTTTCTAAAGCCGCAAATCCTAATGCAACAGTAATTAAAAAAATTGGCCAATCTATTGGTTCGTCTATACGATTTGTTTTATAAAGTATAATTACAACAGATAAATATTTAATTAATTCTTCTGCACTTGCCCAACTGATAATTTGCCATTGATAAGAATCTATACTAGATTGAAGGAATTTTTGTACTGGTATTATAAAGAGAACAGAGATCATACCTATAAAAAACAAAGATGCAATAAGACCTTTTGGTTCAGGTTTTTGATTGTCTTCTTTGAGCCAGAACCATAACCAGAATAGAGCAGGAATAATACCCCCTAAAAGTGCTAGACCTAAAATTTTTGGATCAGTTATCATTTTTTCTTTTTAAAAAGAAGGCCATTTTGCTATTATGATTAAATCATCTTTATTGCTATTTTTAATAATAGACCAAATCTCTTCAGTAACAAAAGGAATGAATGGATGAAGTAATTTGAGTAGGTTAATGAGCTCTATATATAAAAGTGCTTTTGCTGAATCAGGACTTTTGTTTTCTAAGATCTTTTTCTTTGATCTTTCAATAATAATATCAGCGAAAGTATGCCAAAAATAATGATAAAGCTTTTCAGCTACGATTGAATATCTAAATTCGTTCATTTCTTTTGTGACTTCCTTTATTAGTAAATCAAGCTCTATCTTGCTTTTTTTATCTTCTTCATCTAATTCTGCTAGATTAGATAAATTGATATCTTTTGTTTGTTCAATAACAAATCGTGATGCGTTCCAGATTTTGTTAGTAAATTTTTTATAACCACGAATATCATCTTCATTTAGTTTTAAATCATTACCAGGAGTATTTCCTACTATCATTGCCATGCGAAGTGCATCATTACCATATTTTTCAATAATATCTAAAGGGTCGATAGCCTTATCTCCAAGCGATTTTGACATTTTTTTACCATCAGCAGTACGTATCATTCCATGTAAATATACATTTTTGAATGGTATTTCATTGAGTAAATATTGTGACATTAATATCATTCGTGCAATCCAAAAAAAAAGTATATCGTGTCCTGTTTCAAGTACACTTGTAGGGTGATAATCTTCTAAATCTTTTGTTTTTCCTGGCCATCCAAGAGTTGAAAAGGTCCAAAGACCAGAAGAAAACCAAGTATCTAGTGTGTCTTCATCTTGTTTCCATTCAGTACCTTCTGGTGCTTCAATTCCACAATATATTTCTTCTGAATTTTCATTCGTAATTCCTAATTCGTAATTGTTAATTGATTTTTTATACCAAACAGGTATTCTGTGACCATACCATATTTGGCGAGAGATACACCAATCATGTAAATTTTCAATCCAATTATAATAAACTTTTTCAAAATGATTTGGTAATATTTTTATTTTTTCATTTTGTACGGGTTCGAGCATTAATTCTTTTAATGATTTATTATTTCGGGAGGATATTTTTTTATTTACATCAATAAACCATTGCAACATTATTTGCGGTTCTATTATTCCATTAGTTCGTTCAGCTGTAGCCACTCTATTTACATAATTTTCATCAATAGATACTAATAACCCTTTTGATTTTAATTTTTCAACTATTTTTTCTCTAGCATCACTTATTTTCATTCCAGAAAATTCTTGAGCTATTGGAAGCAGCTTTCCATATTTATCTATTATTTGTTCTTTATCTAATTTATATTTTTCTGCTAAAGCAAAATCTTCGTGTGAATGCCAAGGTGTGATAGTCATTACACCAGTACCAAATTTCATATCGATTATCTCATCTTTAATTATTGTTGCTTCTATTGGACCATTTATCCATTCTAGCGTTATTTTCTGCATATGTTTCCAATCTTTGTATCTTTCGTCGTCTGGGTGCATTACTACATATTTGTCACCAAATTTTGTTTCAGGTCGCGCGGTTCCAATTTCAAATGGTCCATATTTAAAAGTATAAAATTTACCCTTTTTTTCTTCATAAATTATTTCATCATCAGAAATAACTGTTTGTCCTTTTGTATCCCAATTTACTATACGAGACCCTCGATAAATAAGACCATCATCATACATTTTTTTGAATGCAGTTTTAACTGCGAGATTTCTTTTTTCATCCAAAGTAAATGCCTCTCGTGACCAATCAAGAGATGCCCCCATTTTTTTTGCTTGGTTTATGATAGTATTATGAGAATTTTTTGCAAATTCTTCTACTTGTTTTAAAAATTCTTCACGTCCTATATCATTTTTACGAACTCCTTTTTTTTCTAAAAGTTTTTCAACTTTTGATTGTGTTGCTATCGCAGCATGATCAGTTCCAGGAATCCATAATGTTTTTAATCCTTTCATTCGAGCGTGACGAACCATTATATCTTCTATTACTAGCATTAGAGCATGGCCTGTATGTAAATTACCAGTCACATTGGGTGGTGGAAGAACTATTGAAAAAGTTTCTGCATCTGATTTTATTATTCCTTTTTCTATACAAATATCTGGATTAAAAAAACCACTCTCTTCCCAGAGTTTGTAGATTTTGTCTTCTGTTTCTTTTGGATCGTAAGGTTTTAATAATCTTTCATCCATATATTAGATAATATCATAAAATAAAAGGGTTTTCTACCTTAGTCTTAAATTGCCTTTAGCTTTTATGCTTGAGATTTTTGGTACTTTCTTATTTTTTTTAATAAACTGTAGATACCCAGCTATTCCTATCATTATTGAGTTATCTCCAGTCAATTCTTTTTCTGGAAAAAGTACCTCAGTATCTTTACCCATAGCTTTTTTCATTTCTCTTTGTAAATGCTTATTTGAAGATACTCCGCCTGCGACTATAATAGTTTTTATTTTATATTTCTCTTTAGCTTTTTTTGTTTTATAAATAAGAGTTTCTACAACAGCGTTTTCAAATTCTAAGGCTATGGCTTGTTTTATTTTTTCGTCTTTGAAAATATTTGGATTTTCTTTTTTAAGATCTCGTATTAAATAAAGTACAGCTGTTTTTAGTCCTGAAAAAGAAAAATCAAAATTTTTACTGTAAATCATAGGGCGGGGGAGTTTGATTTTAGAAGCAAGAGAAAAAGAAAAACTAATCTTTTCGGGGTCGCTGTCTCCGCTTGCTAGCGGAGCGCTGCCTCTCGGACCGTCGTCCTGCGAGACACCCCGCAAAGATTGTTTTTCTTTTTTTCTTGCTTCTTCTGCCAACTTCGAAATTATTGGACCACCAGGATATGGAAGATCCATCATCCGCGCAACTTTGTCATAAGCTTCTCCTGCTGCATCATCCAATGTTTCTCCTATTATTTTATATTGCATCCATTTTTTTGAAAGTATGAGTTCTGTATGCCCACCAGAAACAAGAAGAGACAATATTGGAGTTTTTATATTCGGAATTATAAATTTCTCCTTACTTTTTCCAAAGGGAGATAATATATGTCCTTCCATATGATTTACGGGCATAATAGGAATAGACCATTTTTTTGCTAATTCTTTTGCAAAGACTATACCGGTCCAGAGAGACGGCTCTAATCCTGGACCATATGTCACAGCTATTAAATCTACTGGTTTTTTTTTATTTATCTTTTTTCTTCTAATTTCTAATTTATAATTTGTAATTTTTTCTAAAACTTGTTCTAAGAGTAAAGGTAAATTTTTTATATGTTCTCTTTTTGCCATCATAGGAAATACACCACCAAATTCTCTGTGAATTTTTATTTGTGAATTTGTAGAATTAGCTAAAACTTCAAAAGAGGTTGGTATTGTTTTTTTACCTATGTAAGTATTTTTTTTTACTTCTAATATTGTTATAGCTGTATCATCACAAGATGTTTCTATACTTAAAATTTTCATGTGCGCGGTACAGGATTCGAACCTATGGCCTACTCAACGTCAATGAGTCGCTCTACCAACTGAGCTAACCGCGCTTTTAAACAGAAACTTGTTTAATAATTATATGACAAATTCTTCCAAAATTTCAAGTTCTTCTTTTGTATTTGCTCCAAGTGCTTCATGAGATTCTATTTGTATAGCTTCTATTTTTTCTTTTTCTAAAGAAGCTATATGAAGGAGATCTGTTAGATAGTATTCATTTTGTATATTTTTGTTGTTTATTTTTTCTAGATTTTTCCAAAGCCATTTTGCGTCAAAAGCATAACTTCCAGCATTTACTTCTTTTATTAGTTTTTCTTCTTCGCTAGCATCCCTATATTCACGGATTGCTGTAATTTCTCCATTTTTTCTTATGATTCTACCAAATGCGATAAATGATTTTCTCCAATTATCAAAATCGCATACCTCTGTTGTCGTGAAAGTTATTTTGGTTTTTACTTCTAGGTGTTTTTTTAATAAATTTTTAAGAGTTTCTGGTGATATTAGGGGTTGATCTCCTGATAATATAATTATATGTTCTGCGTCTTTACAATATTCTTTTGTACAAGACACAGCATGACCAGTACCTAGTTGCTCTTTTTGGATTGCATAAAAACAAGAATCTTTAAGTTCAGATTTTACGAGTTCAGCCTTATTTCCTATTACAGCTATAGGTTTTTTATTAAAAGCTTTTTTTACCGAATTTAATATATATTTTATTAGTGGTTTGCCATTTAGTTTTATTAGAACCTTTGGTAGATCGCTTTGCATTCTTTTTCCTTTTCCTCCAGCTAAAATTATTATCTTAATTTTGTCTAAATTTTCCATAAAATATCAATATTGTATTAAATTCTTAATTTATAAATATAAAAGCAAGCTTTTGTGTTGCTCGCTTTATCTTATTTAAAAGCTTATATATAACATTTATTATAATAGTATTTTGTTAGATTTTTTACAAGTATTGATCATATTATTTTATTTTATTTAAAACAAAAAAATAATAACATACTAAAATTCTTTTGTCAAAAATAAAGTAAATATATTGCTTATGTTTATTGACTTTATTCTTTTATTATGTTAGTCTCTATTTAGATAAAAGTTATTTTAAATAATTATTTTTTCACTTAATTAATGGAGTAAGAATGGATCAGATCCAAAATTTTACAGATTTTAGAATTCAAGAGGGAATAGAGGTTTCCGTTACTTATAATAATTCTAATTATTCAGAAAAAAAGATTTCTTTTTTCTTAGAAAAGAGGGATTCTTTAATGATAAGAAAGATTAAAGAATTTGGTGTACAAGTATCTTCCTTGGAAATGTTTTCCAACGGAAAAGTCGGTTTTTTAATCAATAATAATGGAATTATTGATTTTTCTTATCAAATAATAATCAGTAATCTCTCTCTAGAGAGATTAAATTATATTATGGGACATATAAATTTCGATTTTCCTAAAGAATATTTTGAAGAGAAAAGAGAAATTAAAGCTCCGATTGAAGTCGGAGAAGAAATTGAAGTTTAAATAAATTTTAGCGCGATATATTTTTATAATATCGCGCTTTTTATTATGATCTCTCTACAAATATCTTTTACTTAAAATAACTATTAAGAAAATACCAAGCATTAATAAGACAATTGTTCCACCTGTTGATAGGTTAAAATAAAAAGAGACAAAAATACCAGCTATGACAGACAAAATAGAAAAACATTCTGCGTATATGATTGTTTTTAAGAATCCTTTTTTTAATTGAAGTGCTGTTACAACAGGTATTACTATTAATGCTGTTATTAACAATATTCCTATTATTGGAATAGCTAAAGATACAGTGATAGCAACAAGCATTATAAAAATAGTATTAATAAAACGGACAGGAAGCCCACTAACTTTTGCTGATTCTTCGTCGAAAGTTATATAAACAATTTCTTTATAAAAAATAATCAGAAGAATCAAAACAATTACTCCAAGTATGAGTATGGTATATATATCATTTTGAGTGACGGTTACAATACTTCCAAAAAGATAGTTGAGTAAATTTGAATTGAAACCCTTACCTAAACTTAAAAGTACTGTTGCGATGGCGAGTCCACCAGAGAGAAATAGAGCCAACGCAGATTCTCCATAAATATGTTTTGTATTTCTTAATCGTTCCATGCCAACTGAAGAAATTGTAGTTACGCCAAGTGTTGTTAAAATAGGATTCCACCCGAATAGAAAGGCCATAGCTACTCCTGCAAGCGAAATATGTGAAAGAGTATCAGCTATTAATGAATAACGTCTTAATACAAGAAAAGTACCTATAAGTGGTGCAATAAAAGCTATTATTACTCCAGCTTCAAATCCTCTTAATATAAAGTTGTATTGAAAAATATCTAACATATATTATAAACGTCTACTAATTATTCCATGCGACTCTTTAAATAAATCATCAATAGATTCATGAAAAATTAAAGTATGATCTTTAATACAAGCTACATGCATCGCTTCGTGAGACATACTTTCTATGTCGTGTGTTACTATAACGATAGTAAGTTTTAGCTTTTCATTTAGATCATGGAGTAATTTATAGAATTTTTCTTTAATATCTTTTTCAACTCCGACAGTAGGTTCATCTAGAAAAATAATTTCAGGGTTTCCAGTTAGAGCTCTGGCAATAAAAACACGTTGTTGTTGTCCACCTGAGAGATCTCCAATTGGACGATTGCGATAGGGGAGCATTTCAACCTGTTCTAACGCTTTATATACTTCTTGTTTATCTTTATCATTTATTCTTTTAAACAATCCAAGTTTTCCATATCTGCCCATCATTACAACTTCTTCAACTGTCACAGGAAAATTATTATCAAAATTAATTACTTTTTGAGGGACATAACCAATCTTTGACCAATCTTTAAAAACAGATATATCTTGGCCAAATAATTTAATTGTCCCTCTCTTGAAAGAGAGAAGTCCTAAAATTGTCCTAAGTAATGTTGTTTTTCCAGAACCGTTACTTCCAACTATTCCTAAATAGTCACCTTTATGAATTGATAAATTAATATCATTAAGAATTGTTTCATCACCATAGGAGGAGGAGATGTTTTTGATTTCAATAATATTTTTTGTATGATCTATATGCATTCTAATGCTATTTTTAAGTTTACTAAATTATTTCTCATTTCACTAAAATAATCTTTGCCCTCTGATATTTCATTATCTGTTAATCCTCCAATAGGATCTAAGACCAATGTTTTTGCTCCTATTTCTCTTGCTATTGCTTCAGAGAGCTTAGGGGAAACTAAATTTTCAAAGAAAATATATTTTACATTATTTTCTTTAGCAAATTTTGATATTTCTGTCATTTCTTTTTGTGAAGGTTCTTCTTCGTGTGAGAGGCCTGCTATGGAAATTTGATTTAAATTATATTCTTGTGCTAAATAAGCAAAAGCAGAATGAGAGACTATAATGTTTTTACTTCCACAAGTAGTCAGACTTTGTTTAAATTCTTCATCCAAAATATTTAGTTTCTTTTTAAGAATTTCAGTATTAGATTTATAATAATAAGAATTTTTAGGATCTACAATTGAAAGTCCAGATTCTATTTTATCCGCCATCTGGATAGCCAACACGGGAGAAAGCCAGATGTGAGGGTCAATTCCATTATTATTGTTTTCTTCGTGTTCCTCTTCTCCTTTTTTTTCTATTGTTGCTAGACCTTCTCCAGCAATTACAATATAAGTATCTTTATCTTCAAGATTTGTTTTAATATTATCTCCCCAGCCTTCTAAACCTATTCCATTTAAGATGAGTAGATCACTATCTTCTATCGTAGCCATATCACGAGCAGTTGGTTCATATCCATGAGGACCAGCTCCACTTGGAATTATATTTAAAACAGTAGCTCTGTCTCCTGCGATTTCAGATGTGAAAAAATATAAAGGATAAAAACTAGTGACAACTTTTATTTTATCATCTGAGACTACTTTTTCTTTTTTATTACTAAACAAAACAAAAAAACTTACTATTAATATAATCAATATTGATAAAGCTATAATATACTTTTTATTCATAAAATCTTATTTAAACTTTTAATAAAATAGACCTTTGTAATTGTTAGTCATTTACATTTAAGATTATATACTACTTAAATGGTAATTGCAAATACTTAACATTTAGTTTAATATATAAAATATTATGATAAAGGATTTTAGCTATCTTATTAAAGATAAAGGTTTTAAAGTAACTCAAATTCGTAAAGATATACTTGGTATTTTTTCAAATGATTGTAAACCGATAAATGCAGAGTATATATATAAAGTACTTAAGAATAAAAAAACAAACCTAGTTACAATATATAGGACTCTTGTATCTTTTGAGAAAGAAGGGATATTGAAACGTGTCGATTTACATAAAGAATCTGTTTATTATGAACTTGTGGATGATCACCATCATCATCATATTATTTGTTTATATTGTAAAAAAGTTTATAATTTTAATGGGTGTAAAGAAGATTCAGATTTGCTTATATCTAAGGCGCTAAAACAAAATAAAGATTTTAATTCCATATCGCATCATTCATTTGATTTATTTGGAATTTGTAAAAAATGTTCAAAAAAATGAAATATAAAAATATATACAATATTATAGGTAGTATCATTATAGCCATAGGATTAATAACCTTTGCTGTTTATTCAACAAAGTGTATTGGATCAGAATGTAAGGTTGAAAATATTCCCGTAAAAGCAGAACAAGTAACTTCTAAGATGAATCCAGAAGTTATTAATAAACAAGTAGAGAATAATGAGATTGTTCTTCTTGATGTTAGAGAAGATTCTGAATGGAATGAAGGTCACATTAAGGGAGCACAGCACATTGCACTAGGTAATTTAAATACTGAAACTATAAAAGATTTACCAAAAAACATACCAATTTATATATATTGTAGGTCAGGCAGAAGAGCAGGGGAGGCAGAAATTAAATTAAAAGAATTAAATTTTAATAATGTAGAAAAACTTGGAGGAATAATAGAATGGCAAGAAAAAGGAGGAGCTCTTATCACTAAATAGTTTTAATAAGATAATACTTGACTAAATATCGTAGTGGGTATATACTCATTATAGATAGTAGATGTTAGGTCGAGCTATCTATTAAAAACTAATTAAATTATATAAATATTATGCCTAATTTAGATGGTAGAGGACCAATGGGTCAAGGACCAAGAACTGGTCGAGGTATGGGGTGGGGTTGTTGTGGCGGATGTAGATGTGGTAGAGGTTTTGGATTTCGAAGATTTTTTTCTTCTAAAAATGATTTAGATACCTTAGAAGAACAAGAAAAAATGCTTGAGCAAGAATTAGAAGCAGTGCGTAAAGAAAAATCTGCTTTAGTAAATTTAAAGTAAATAATACAAACTGACTTATTTGTACAGATAAGTCAGTTTGTGTCATTTAATTTTATTAATTATTTAATTATATATGGTAAAAATAATTCAAAATGGAAATAAAACTCTTCGTAAAATAGCTAAAGAAGTATCTATTTCTGAAATAATAAAACCAAAAATACAAAAAATTTTGAAAGATATGAGTGAAGCTCTCGATGGCCAAAATGATGGTGTCGCTATCGCCGCTCCGCAGATAAATGTATCCTTGCGAATTTTTATAGTTTCTGGAAAAATATTTGATGAGAACTTCATTAATGATAAAAATATAGATAAAGATAACTTTTCCAATAAAAAAATATCACCAAATTTAATTTTTATTAATCCAATTTTAAAAAAAATATCTAGAGAAAAAAAATTATTAGAAGAAGGGTGTTTATCTGTTCGTCCAATTTTTGGGAAAGTACGTCGCTCTGTTAAAGCAGTTGTTGAAGCATATGATGAAAATGGTAAGAAATTTACTAGAGGAGGAAGTGGTCTGCTTGCACATATTTTCCAGCATGAGATTGATCACTTAGAAGGAGTACTTTTTATAGATAAAGCTGAGGAAATGAGAGAGATTTTAGAATAAAAGATATATAATAAAATTATGCCAAGAACACAAAACTGTTTATGTAAGAATATAAAGTTTGAGCCAAATATAGTTTATTTTAAACCACAGGGTGTTTCTATGAGAGATCTAGAGATAGTAGAAGTTTCTATGGAAGAAGTTGAAGCTTATAGGTTGCGACATGTTGAAAAATTAGAACAAACACAAGCAGGAGAAAAAATGAATACTTCTACGAGTACTTATCAAAGAATTCTTTACTCTGTTTATGAAAAATTAGGAGACGCTTTAATAAATGGTAAGGCTATTAAAATTATTAAACATAAATAATACATGAGTAAAAAATTAACCATAGTTTCAAAATTGTTTGTTTTGTTTGGAGTGTTAGCTTTAGTCACATCTGTAATATCTGTTTTTAATCCAAAAGTATCATATGCAGACGAGAAAGTAAAAGTAGATTTCTTTTATGGTGACGGTTGTCCTCATTGCGCAAGAGTTGAACCAATAATTGATCTTCTTAAAAATAAGTTTCCAGAAGTTTTATTTAATGGTTATGAAATATATCATAATCAGGATAACGCCTTGTTGCTTTATTCATTGTATGATGAATATAAAGTTATAGAAGAAAATCGTGGGGGAGTACCTATTGTTTTTATAGGTGACGAATATTTGATTGGAGATCAACCAATAATAAATAATTTAGAAAATAAAATTGTTACAAATTTGTCACTTTTATCAAGTAAAATTAAAACAGAAGTATCTATAATTTCACCTGTTTTACCACTAAACATAGAAGTAGATAGTACTGATGAATTAAATATACCTACAAAGAAGTCATATTCGATTTGGGCTATCATAGGAGCTGCATTTGTTGATTCAATAAACCCTTGTGCTATTGCTGTCCTTTTAATACTCTTGACGGCCTTAATGGTTGCCTCAGGTAATAAAAAGAGAGCTTTATATGGTGGATTAGCTTTTACTCTTTCTATTTATATTACATATTTTCTTTTTGGATTAGGATTGTTACAACTAATAGCAGTTACAAATATTGCTGGTATTATATCTAAAATTGTTGGAATAATAGCTTTAATTATTGGGTTAGCTAATATTAAAGATTTTTTCTTTTATGGAGGAGGAGGTTTTGTAATGGAAATACCACGAAACTGGAGACCAATATTAAAAAAGATTTTAAATAGCGTTACTTCTCCTTTTGGTGCATTTCTTTCTGGATTCGTAGTTACTTTATTTGAGTTACCTTGTACTGGTGGACCATATTTCTTTGTAATAGGCTTATTGTCACAAGCAGAAAGTATTGTAAGTATTATTCCGATACTTTTATTTTACAATATAGTATTTATTCTCCCTTTATTGTTTATTGTATTCGCTGTTTATTTTGGAGTTTCATCAATAGAAAAAGCTGAAGCATGGAAAGAAAAAAACTTAAGGAAACTTCATCTAGTAGCAGGTATAATAATGATTGCTTTAGGATCTTGGATATTTTTAATTTAAGAATATTAATATTATATCCAGTTTTTATTTATTATTTTTTCTACTAGAACCCTTGGAGACCCATAATATAATTTATTAAATGTTTCTATTGCTTCTTTTGTGGCAATGGGGAATTTTGATGTTTCTGGTAAGATACCAATACCAGAAAATGCGTTACTTGTTTTGCCATCTATCATCAACTTTATATAAAAACTAAATTTGGGTAAATTAATGAAATCTTCAATTGCTATTGGCATAAATTCCTTAGATAATATTTCAGCATCTTCTGTTCCAATCTCAAAGGAAAGAATTGTACCAACATTTCCTAAAACTGAATCTTTTATATTCTTTGGCAATTGAGCTAAGTATTGGTTGGTTATATGCACACCTAATCCATATTTTCGTGATTCACTTAACATGCTAATGAATGTGTCTGTTGTAAAATTTTGAAACTCATCTACATATAGATAAAATGGCTTGCGATCGCTTGATTCTTTGTTGGCTCTTTTTAATATTCCAGCTTGAAGCTTTGATAGTATTATTAACCCAAGCATATGAGCGTTTATGTCACCAATTTTACCTTTTGAAAGGTTAACTAGTAATATTTTCTTATTGTCCATTAAATTTTCAAAGTCAAAACTACTTCTATGTTGTCCTATTATATTACGCATTAAAGTATTATTCATAAATTGTCCAAATTTTGACATAAAATAGTTGAGCATTTCGCTTTTATGAAAATCTGATGTTTTAGACATTTGTTTTGTCCAGAATTCTATTACGAGGGGGTCTGTAAGATATTTTCTCTTCTCCATTTCAAATTTGTGATCAATAAAAAGTTTTGGAATTTCTATAAGACTTCCACCATCTGGTCCTGCCATGATAGTGAGTGCAGCATTTCTAAGCCAATGTTCAAATTGGGGACCAATAATACCTGTTTTTTGTGGATCAAACAGTTTATAAAATATTTGTATACATTCATTAACTAGAAAATCTTTTTCTATTTCGGAATGTGCTTCGAGTATATTGAGTCCAAAAGGAAAATCAATATCACTTGGATCAAACAAGACGACATCTTTTAGTCTATCTTTTGGAATATTTTTAAGTAACCAATCTATAGATTCTCCATGTGGATCAATAAAACAAACTCCTTCTTGATTTTCAATGTCTTGTAAACACATATTCTGATATATGGTTGATTTACCTACTCCTGTTTTACCGACCATATACATATGACGCAACCTATCTTTCTCAGCATATTTGATAATAGTTGTCTTTCCGTGATATTTGTTTATTCCGATAATTATATTATTCATGAATTTATATGTTATTGATACTTAAAGGCTTTTTGTTAAAGTAATTAATGTCTATTACGTTTTTAGTTTCATTTTCAATTCTTTTTTTATTACATATTTCTTTGTTTGTGATTTCAAGAAGAATTTTATTTTCTTTACTTATTTTATAAATAATAATATTTTTTGTTTCTTTATCTAGATAACTATCTATAGATAGAAGCATCTCATTTTCTAGTAAAAATATATTATTTACATATTCAAATGAAAGAAAATTATCCATATTGCTTTGTTCTTCTTCATTTCTAAAAGAAGTTTCTATATTTTTTAATTTTTCGTCATTGTACATAAGATTTTTATTATTTATTTAATAATGTATTTACTAATAAAGATTCGCATGTTTCTTCAATGAATCTTTTTACAGGACGTGCTCCAAATCTTTCATCAAGTAATGGTTTTATGTTTTCTTCAAGCTCTTTTATATTTATATCAAAATAAACATTGTGTTTAGTTAGTCTTTTTTCTACTTTCTTTATTTCAAGTTTTGCTATATCTATAAGATTTGGTAAGGTGAGTGGATTAAAAACTAAGATGCTATCAAAACGATTAATAAATTCTAATCTGAATATTTTTGCTAATTCTGGGATAATTTTTTCTTGTATAAACTTTATGTCCATAATATCTTTTCCTTTATTAAATGCTTCTAAGATTACATTCACTCCTATATTAGAAGTTGCCATTATTATAGAATTACAAGCATCTACTGTTTCGTTTTGTCCTGATGTTAACCTTCCGTCGTCTAGTACTTGTAAAAATATATCAAAAATCTTTGGATGAGCTTTCTCTATTTCATCTAATAATATTAAACAGTGAGGTTCCTTTTGTAGAGCATTTGTGAGAGCTCCACCAGCCTCATAACCACTATATCCTGCTGGTGCTCCTATTAATCTCTGTACTGTATGATCTTGACTAAATTCTGACATATCAAATCTGATAAAGCTTTCTTGTCTACCAAACATAATTTCAGATATTAGCTTAGCTGTTTCAGTTTTTCCAACACCAGATGGTCCTAATATTAGAAATGATCCTAGCGGTTTGTTTGGATTCCTTACTCCTAATTTTGCTCTTTGTAATGTTTGAATTATTTTATTAACTGGTTTAGTCTGGTTAATAATTTTAGAATTTAGTGTTTGATTGAGATTTTTTAATATCTCTATTTCATTTCCACTTAATTGCATTTTAGGTATACCTATCTTGCTTGAAATAATATCGGAAATCATTTCATCTGTTAAATTCTTTTTATTTATTGATTTAGCAAGTACAATTCCTTCATCCATTATACTTATAGCTGCTTGAGGCAGTTGTCCTAAACTGGGGAATTTTTCTACATATGTGATAATATCTTGCATTACTATTGAAGAAACAATAATTTTATGATCTTTATTAAGTTGTGCTAATTTACTTTCTAATATTTGAATTTGTTCAAGATTACTTTGCTTTTTAAATCTGACTGTTTCAAATACTTTTATGAATGATGGGTATTCACGTTCTATAAAGTTGTATTCTTTTGGTTCCATCGTAAGAATAACTTTAACTTCAGGATTTTTAAGAACATCAGAATATAATCTAGCTATGTTGTGTAACAGACTTGGATTTCCATATATGCTTCTACCAAAATTATCAATAAACAAAACACAGGAAGGTAATTCGTTCATTACGTTTTTAAAATAAATTCCTTCTTCGCTACCACTATCAAATCTAAATAAATGCTCATTATCTAATTGAACAAAACTCAAGTGTTTGTATATATCTTGCTTAATCATTTTTTCAATCCACCCATAAACTAGACTTGTTTTACCTGTACCACTTAAGCCAACTAAAATAACATTGTTATTGATACTTCGATTCGCAATTCTAGTTAATCGATTGATCTCATCGGTCCTTCCTATAAATTTTGGTAATTTACCTAAAGCAATTTCTTCTCTTAAGTCGTTATATTCTGTTTTTTTAAAAGTCTTCATTTATTTTAGGCTATTATTTTTAGTGTTATCCCGTTTAAATTTCTTTGTTGATATATACTTGGAATCGATTTTACTGATTTAGTTTCTTGTTCTTCTTGATTTACACTTGGAACCGATCTGGAATTTGTTGATTCAGTATTTTTTGATTCAGTTATATTTTGAGATATTCCGAGAATCTGTAACAAAATCTCATGACCACTGAGTGGTTTTGCTTTTAAACCTTCTTCTCTGGTTAGATTTTTTTCTTTTAGTTTTTCTAAAGATTTTGGAGCTTCATTTCTTGTAGTGTTATAAGCTATATTGCTATTAAATTTCAATATAATAGCCTCTTTTTTGGTTTTTTCTTTTTTGAGATTTATTTCTCTTTCTCTTGTTTTTGTTTTGATTTTTTCTTCATCTTTAATTACAAAAAAGTTTTCTCTATTTTGATTAGTTTTTTTATTTTTATTATTTTCTATGTTTATATTTAAAATATTTTGAGTTTCAATTTTTATACTATCAGTTTTATAAGGAACAGTTTCTATCTTTTTTATTTCTTGTGGCTTATTAACTATTTCTTCTAGAATATTAAAACTTTGTACTTTTTGAACTAGTTCTTTTTCTGCTTTTATATTATTAATATTTATTTCAGTATTATTAAATGCGGTTGTATCAACATTTTCTAATAGTTCTTCTGATTTGATTATAAGATTTTCCTTTTTTTCAGTATTTAAAATCTGTTCCACTGATTCTGTATTTCGTTCTTGAATATTTTTTGTGTTAGATATTTCTATTATTTCATTTGTTTCTGTCTTGTTTTCTATCTCTGTTTTGTTAAATACAACTTCTATTGTTTCTTCTTTTAAAAATGCTGATTTTTCTGCTGTGGTTGTAGTGTAAGTAAATGGTAAATTCTCCTCTATCTCTGTAATAGTTTCAGTTGGTGTGTTTATTTCTATTATTTTATTATTATGAATAAAAATTTGTTCTTTTTGAGTATTTTCAATATCAGGTGTTTGTACTTGCTCAAAGGATATTTCTGTTTGCTCATTTTTTTCTCTAAATAATTCTATAATCCTACTTTCAAGTGTTTTCACTTTTTCTTCTTTGTCTTCAACTGTTACAGTTAAAGGTTCGGTGTATTCTTGAATGTCTTTAAAAGTTTGTTTAGTTTCAGTTTCATCAATAATAATGTTCATTTCTTCGATAGAATCTGGTTGTGTTTCTTCTTTAAATAAGTCAATGATTTTTTCAGTTATAACTTTTTCTACATCTATTTTTGTATCTATTGTTAATTGTTCTATATGGTGAGTATTATCTATGCTGACATTTTCTTTAGAAGAAATAAGCTCTGATTGAATATTTTCCACCAACATTACTTGTTCAACATTGGCATAATGGACTTCAAAAGTACTAAAATTCTGTTCTTCAACTTGAATAATTTCTTCAACTTGTTCAACCTCTATTTCATTAACTGTTTCATTTTCTGTTAGCAAAGATTGCTCTAGGGATGTTTCTCTTTTTGCTTCTTCTTGTTTGTTTACATCTATATTAAGTTTAAGATTTAAAGTTACTTCTTTCGCTATTGGTTCATTTGTTTTCTCTTCTTGTTTTTCTTTTATTTCTTCGACAAATACAATCAGACTTCTAATATTGCCTTCTCTGTCTGCTGTCATTGCTGCAATTGAAGTTATTTTTATTTCTTCAGTTTCTTTTATTATATAATCTGGAAACATGTAAACTTCTTCTGGATTGGCAATAATATTATCAAGTCTATATAATTCTTCTTTTTGTTGCTCTAAGTTCATATTAGAATTTAGAATATTTTCCCTCATTTGGCCTGCGTCAAGAGTCTTGTCAATTTCAACTTTTGAATTTTCAGCAGTAGCTCCACGCTTATCCGTTATGGATTGAATTAAAGGGTCAATTTTTTCTTCATTTTCTACACATATCACAGCTTCCTCTTCTTTATTATTTTCGTGTTCTTTGTCGTTGATATGATGTTCAAAATTCTCACCAAAATCTATTTCGGTGTCTTGAATATCTATTTCATCTATTATTTCTTCACTTGTATAAAATGTATCCATAAAAACAATTAAAAACAAAAAAATTCTGCTTGGGCAGAATTTGTGGTCCTTCAAAATAAATTAAGAAGTAATTCCTGCTCGGGAAAACAAAAATGATTGGCAGTCGGACTTGTCCTAAGACTTTTAAAGTCATAGGCTTACCGTAGCGGCACTGTGCTGGAATCTAACCAGCTTCCCCAATCACTTCTTTATAATTATTAAATGAACTTATTTATTTTATTCTTTTATCTAAGCCTGTCAATTTTAAGTGTGGATAAAGTTTCTTGCAGATTATTTATCTTTATTTTTTTGTTTAATTATTTAAAGAATTATTCTATAAATACCCAAGAGATTTCACTAATAGGGGATTAAAACTAGTTTTTCAATCAGATAGGTTTTATATTTTTGCATTTCTTTTAAATCCTAATAGTTCTAAATACAACAAAGTGAGGTCTGAGATGTAGGGTAATTTTTTTATATCCTCAATAGACATAAAGAGTTGTTGTTTGTGTTTTTGAGGTTCCATATTTTTCATTTCTCCTGAAAATTTTAAAATTTCGAATAAATGACTTATGACTTTAACATTATTATTATTTCTTTCGTAATAATAATTTTTTACTATAAGTTCTTTATAATCTTCAATTTGTAAATTAGATTCTTCAAAAACTTCTTCTTTTAAACCAACTATAATATCTTGTCCATTCTTTACTTTTCCAATTGGAATAGTCCAAAAACCATATTTAACATGTTCTTGGACTAAAATTTCAGATGCATTATTTTTAATAACGGCAGCGACTCCATGGTGGCTTACTGTATCTTCGCTGTTGTATTTTATATTCATATTAAAGTTTGTGACCCTACAGGGAATCGAACCCTGATTACCGGATTGAAAACCCGATGTCCTAACCGTTAGACGATAGGGCCAAATAAATCAATTATAAATTATAAATTGAAATATAAAAAAGTATAACATTTTTTGAAAAAAGTGCAAAAAATGTTAGATTTACATACAAGGAGACGTGGGTGAGTGGTTGAAACCACCGCTCTCGAAAAGCGGCATACTGCAAGGTATCGGAGGTTCAAATCCTCCCGTCTCCGCCAAAATAAATTAAATTAAAAATAAATAAAATGCTATCATGTGTTCATGACTCAAAAAGAAGCACTTGATATTTTAAAAACTGGAGTAAATGTATTTCTGACAGGGGAGCCTGGGGCTGGAAAAACTTACACTTTAAATGAATATATAAAATACTTGAGAAATAATGGAGTTGAAGTCGCTATAACTGCTTCTACTGGTATTGCTGCGACTCATATCGGAGGTATGACGATACATTCTTGGAGTGGGATTGGTATAAAAAATAAATTAGATAAATATGATTTAGATAAAATATCTAGTAGTGAATATATTTCAAAAAGAATTAATCGTGCGAAAGTTCTTGTTATAGACGAAGTTTCTATGCTTTCTTCTCAAACTCTTTCTATGGTTGAAGCAGTTTGTAGAGAAGTAAAACAGACAGATGAAGTGTTTGGTGGACTTCAGATAATATTTGTTGGAGACTTCTTCCAATTGCCTCCTGTTGTAAAAAGGTTTGAGGAACAAGATCGACAGGCTACACTTATTCCAGATGAGAGAGAATCTATTTTTGCTTATGATTGTCTTGCTTGGGAGAATACAAAACCTATTATTTGTTATATTACAGAACAATATCGTCAAGATGATAGAGAATTTCTTTCTATACTTTCTGCTATTCGTCAAAATACTTTTAACAAAGACCACTTGAATCAAATTGAAAAAAGAAAAATTGATAGATCAAATCTTCCAGAAAATATTCCTAAACTTTTTTCGCACAATATTAACGTAGATTCTGTAAATATTGATACTCTTTCTAAGATAGAAAGAGAAGTTCAAGTTTTTCCTATGTCTTCAGAAGGTCCGGATGGGCTCGTGGCTATCTTGCAAAAAGGATGTTTGTCTCCGGAGAGCTTGTCTCTCAAGATAGGTGCTGAAGTAATGTTTACAAAAAATAATCCCAAGGAAAGATTTGTCAATGGAACTCTTGGGACGGTGGTTGATTTTCATAAAATTTCAAAATATCCAATTATAAAAACAAGAAATGGCTATATAATAACAGTCGAACCTATGGAATGGAGTGTCGAAGAAAATGGTAAAATTCGAGCTAAAATAACTCAGATTCCTCTTCGTTTGGCATGGGCTATAACTGTCCATAAAAGCCAAGGAATGAGCATGGATGGGGCTATAATGGACCTATCTGAAGTATTTGAATATGGACAAGGATATGTAGCTCTTTCTCGTGTACGACGGCTTTCAGGGCTTTATATCATTGGATTAAATAAAAAAGCATTTCAGGTACACCCAGAAGTTCTCTCTAGAGACAAGATATTTCGCGAGCAATCTTTAGAAGCAGAAAAAGTATTTTCTGAGATTCCTTCTGACAAACTTAAAAAAATGCATGATAATTTTATTGTTGCTTCTCTAGGAAAAGTAGTTTCAAAATCCAAAAAGAAAGAAAATAAAATAAAGGTACCATTTGAAGAAATTAGAAAGAAATTTCCTAATGCATACAAACCATGGACAAAAAGTGAAGATGAAAAATTACGTAAATTCTTCGCAAAAAAGATTCCAGTAAAAGAAATTGTAAAAGAATTTGGTAGAAAAAGGGGATCTATAACTTCACGTTTAGAAAAATTAGGACTTATGAAATAAAGCATAGAAAGAAGAATGCAAAAGAAAAACCCAATAATACTTTTATGCATATCGGGTTTTCGGTTTTTTAAATACCATTTTAACTATTTCAAGATTTATCTTAAAAAGAAGTAAACTAACAATAATTTGAGAAAGAACAACATCAAAATTAGTTATTTTTATAAAAAGAAAAAGTACTACTGTGTTGATTGTAGTGACTATTAATACAGAGATTGTGTAATATACTGCTTCTTTTTTTACATCTTTTCTTGATTTAAACGTCCATAATTTATGGACAGTGAAGCTTGTTGCTTCTCTTAAAATAAAAGCAATTATAGATATAATAATCATTTTTATTCCTTCTTTTTCAAAAAAAAGAGAAGAAATATAAAGAATTATTAGATTTAATAAGAGTCCTGGAGCTCCACCTAGAATGAATCTAATGGGTTCAGGTATTATTAATTTTTTCAAAGAACCTCCTTTTATTAAATCAACTTATTTAAATAAACATATAGAGCAATAAAAAAAATTATTCCTATTGCAATAAATGGTTTTGAACCATCATAGACCCCACTTGAGGTCAAAGAGTAAATCAAAATCCCTATTGTAAAAATGAAAGGGATTAATGTTTTTTCCATTTTTTTTCTTCCTTAATGGTAGAAAAATAAAGATAAAAGAAATCATATTTTTTAAAATCATTTTCTTTTCTGATATATAAACAGAAAGGATTTTTTTAATACTGCTACCCTCAGAACTAACTTTTCCATGAATAACAATAGGGGATTTCATTTTAACCTCCTTTTTAATTATTAATTTACTTTTTCCATATAAAATTTAACAATTTGTAAGTAAATTGTCAAGTTTTTGTTATGTAAAAAAGTTATTTATTTTGTGTGTATATGAAGGTATATATCTTCAAGAGCACGTACAGCATCACCAGCAGCGATGTTGTTTTGATGGTATAAAATATCTGTACAATCTCCAGCAGCCCAAATACCAGGAGTTTCTGTTTTCTGATTTAATGGATTTATTTTTACACGTCCTCCTTCATCTAATGGAACGATATCCTTAATGAAATTAGTGTTTGGAATTTGACCTATTTCTATAAAAATACCAGAGACTTTTAATTTGGTTTCTATATTAGAAATTTTATCTTTATAGATTATTCCTTCTACAAAATTTTCACCCTTTATTTCTAAAATATCTATATCTTTGTATGCTTTAATTTTAGGATTTTTAAGAACTTTTTCAACTGTTATTTCGTCTGCTCTAAATTTTTCACTTCTATGAAGTATTGTTACTGAATTACAGTAAGCAGAAAGTTGTGCAGCACTTTCAAAAGCAGCATTACCTCCACCAACAACAACGACATCCATATCTGAAAAAAGGGGACCATCACAAGTTGCACAATATGTAAGGCCTTTATGTTCAAGCTTATCTGCATTTTTTACTTCTAATTTTTTACGTCCACTTCCTGTAGCTATCAATATTGTTTTAGTTAAAAATTCTTCTCCAGACTCTGTTTTAATAGAAAAAGTTTCAGGTGTTGGACGCCCAGATTCCAGGTGTCCAACACCCGAAACTATACTTGAAACTTTTTCTCCTTCTTTTACTTCTAATGTTTGACCGTCTCCAGTATTAGCAAGTACGTGTTTTTTTAGATTTAGAGCTAAATTAGCACCAGATATAGAAACAGAACCAATCCAGTTATAGATTTGTTCCGACACGATGGATTGACCACCCCATTCCTTGGTTATAAATAAAGTTTTAAGTTTTTTACGAGAAGCATATACAGCGGCAGCTGCACCTGCTGGCCCTCCTCCAATGATTATTAAATCGTACATAAAAAATTAGATTTTAGTTTATTTTTAATCTTTTTTTCTTCTTAGAAATGCTGGAACAGCGCTCCAGTCTTCTGTTTCATCATCTATTATTATCTCTTCTACAACATCTGTCTTTTTTTCTATTCTTTTTAAGAAATCATTATTATTTTTATTTGAGCTTTGAATGGTATTGTGTATTTCTTTAATTGCTTTTTCTACATTTTCTTCTTTTACTACTGTTTGGTTTAAAACAGTAGTACCACTAAAAAGATTCTTACGAGGGATATCGTTTGTAAAACTTGTTGCTATAACTGTTACTTTTAATTCACCCTTTTTTAATTTTTCATCTCTTATTGTACCGAAGATTACTTTTGCATCTTTGTCTATAGATTCTGTAATTATTTTAGCTGCTTCTTGTATTTCATGGATAGTTACATCATCTCCACCTGAGATAGCAAAGAGTACCCCTTTTGCACCATTGATTGAGATTTCTAATAGGGGAGAATTGATAGCTTGCAATGCTGCTTTTGGAGCACGTCCTTCACCAGATGCGAGACCTATGCCCATAAGTGCACTTCCTGCATCTGACATTATTGCTCTGATATCTGCAAAGTCAACATTTATAATACCGGGTGTTGTAATCAAATCTGATATACCTTCTACTGCTTGGCGTAATACATTATCACAATTTGCGAAAGCATCTTTGAAGTTTGTAGTCTTGTCGGAAAGTTGTATTAATTTATCATTTGGAATAATAATAATTGCATCTACTTCTTTTGCTAATTCCTCAATTCCTTTTTCTGCAATTTTCATCCTATGGTTACCTTCAAAAAAGAAAGGCTTTGTAACTACAGCGACAGTAAGTATTCCTTGTTCTTTTGCAGCACGAGCTATGATAGGAGCAGCACCTGTTCCAGTACCTCCACCCATTCCACAAGCAACAAAAATCATATCAGCACCCTTGATAGTATCTTGAATTTCTGACTTTGTCTCTTCAGCAGCCTTTCTCCCAACTTCTGGATTCATTCCAGCGCCTAGACCCTTTGTGAGATTTTTACCAATATGAATTTTTTTCTCAGCTAAAGAATGATGAAGATCTTGTGTATCAGTATTCATACATATAAATGACACACCTTTGACTTTTGAATTTATCATATGATTTATGGCATTTTTACCGGAACCTCCTATTCCGATGACCATAATACGAGCAAAGCTTTCTATTTCAGGGTTTAATTTAGGCATATATTTTTATATTATTTATTAATAAAACTATTTAATTTATATATGTCTTATAATAGCAGAAAATAAAAAAAAGCAAAGCCTTGAGTTTTGCTTAATAGGGCACATCTTTTAAGGCATCAATTGCTTAATATTTGATTTTAATATGCTTTTAATATTTTTTAATATATTTTGGAAAGAACCTTTTTCATAAGAATCATTTTCATTATCTGGTATTAGTAAACCAAGAGCTGTAAACCAAGAAGGGTCACGAAGTTTAGTTTTTATATTACCAAAAATTTCTGTTGAACCTATTTTTGAAGGAAGCTTGAGTGTAGATTTTGAAAATTCTTCAAGCGAAGTTGTGTTAGCACCCCCACCTATAAAAACTATTCCTGCTGGTAATAATTCATTTCTTTTTATCTTTTTTAAATGATTTTCTATTAATTCAAAAATATCAGAAAGACGTGCTTCAATTATTTCTTCTAATTTTTTCTTTGAAAAATCTTCTGTAATATTACCAAGCTTAAAACGTTCAGCATTTTCTAAAGATACTTTCATTCCAAGTGCTATATCATTTGTAATATCTGCACCACCAATAGAAAAAGTATGAAGTGATACAAGTGTCTCATTTTCAAACACAGAAAGAGATACTGTTTCAGATCCTATATTTACTAATCCACAGCCTACTATCTTTTGTTTTTCAGATAATGAGATACGACTTGCTGCTTCATTAGAAGCGATTATATCTATTGGGTCTATGCCAGCTAAAGTTATAACCTCTAATAGGTCTTCAAAATGTGAATTGGAACAAGTTACAAAAAGAGCTTTTACTTCTAATTTAGTACCTATCATTCCTTCTGGTCTACCTAATATTTCTTTTCCGTCAAGCTTGAAAGAAGTAGGATAAACTTTTATTATTTTTTTGTTGTTTAAATTTAGATTTTCTTCACAATCTTCTAATGCTTTATTTATATCTAAATTGGTTACTTCACCATCAGCCTTGGAAACTATGCCTATGCCATTACTTGTTTCTCCTCGTAAGGTTACACCGCCTATTGATACAAAAGCACGTCTGATTTTTATACCTGAATTTTTTTCAGCCATTGAAATTGCATCTTCCAAAGAAGTTACTACGAGGGGAATATTTACAACATATCCATGCCGAAGACCTTTTGTTTCACTTTCTCCAACACCAATAATTCTAGGATTTTTTTCTCCTTTAAAAAATTCTCCTACAACAACTCTTATTGTAGTAGATCCAATATCTATTCCTGTTGAAATATTCCTTATCATTTCTGTACTAAAATTTTAAATTTTAATTTTAATACTTTTTATTATATCACCAAATTTAAAATTTAGTACATGATAAGTATTTTTCTTCTGCTTTTTCCATTTTTCTACCATGGTCAAAACCTTTTAGATGCAACATTCCATGGATAATTAAAAATACTAATAATTCTTTAAAATTTTTATCAAATTTTTTTGTTTCTTTTTTTACCAAGGTTGGACATATTAATATTTCTCCAGAAGTTTTTGAAAGAGAGAATGATAATATATTTGTTGCATTATTTTTATTTCTATAATTTTTATTTATTTCTTTGATTTTTCCTTTTGATATATATGCAAGAGATAAAGAATAATTCTTTCCTAAAATATTATTTTTAAGATCAAAAACAGGCAAGTTTGGTAACTTACTTTTAGTTTTGTTTATTACAGAGAATTTTTCTTCCATATTTAATTAACTCGAATAAGATATAGACATTATCTTAGTTTATTTCATTTTTCCAAGTTTACGAAGTTTCTCTACTTCTTTTCTTCTTATTAGTCGTTTTAGAGTACCTTTTTTAACTGTAAGTTTGGATTCCTTTCTTTTATTATAGCGAGAACCTTTTACTTTTTGAATTATATTTGATTCTTGAATTTTACGAGAAAAACGACGCAATATGCTTGAGTTGTTTTCATTTCCATTTTTATTTACTTCTATTACTGTTTTTGCCATATATTGTAGATTATCATATAGCTAAGATATAGGCAAGCCACTAGCTTTAATTCTTTCTTAGTAATATAAAAAATATAGATTAGCTTCCTTTTTTTAATTAGTATTTCAATCTAAAAATAATAAACCTTATTTTAAAAGTACACAATAAGAGAAAGCATTAATTTGTGTTTTTTCCTAGACTTTTTTATAAAAAAAAGCTAAGATAGTAAGTCTATGGAACAATCAGAAAATTATATAACAGAAGAGAAATTTAAAGCTCTTAAATTAGAATTAATAGATTTAAAAGGACCAAAAAGAAAAGAAATTTTGGATACTTTGGCTTATGCAAAATCATTAGGTGATTTATCAGAAAATGCAGAATATCATCAAGCTCGTGAAGACCAAGGTAAATTAGAGGAACGTATACAAAAAGTGGAAGAGATATTAAGATCTTCCAAGGTAGTATCTGCAAGCGGAGGTGATATAATTGAAATTGGATCAAAGGTTCTTGTATTAAAAGAAGGAGAGAGCAAAGAAATAACTTTTCAGATTGTTGGATCAGAAGAAGCTGACATGGCACAAGGAAAGATTTCTAATAAATCTCCATTTGGTAAAGCACTTTTTGGAAAGAAAAAAGGAGATAACGTATCATTTAAAACTCCCAATGGACAAGTTGATTATAGAATCATAAATGTATCTTAGTTTTCCATTAAAAACGGATTAGTCTTAAATTAAAAATAAATATGTCTTCAATTGATGAAATAAGGGATATAAGAATAAAAAAAATAAAACTTTTACGTGATAAAGGCATCGATCCATATCCCGCAGAATCAAAAAGAGAGATTTCTCTTAGAGATGCTGTTGATGGTTTTGTGGATCTTGAAAAAAATAAAGACAGTAAATGGATCTCTGGAAGAATAATGTCCATACGTGGGCAGGGTGCTATTATTTTTTTGACTTTAAATGATGGTACTGCTCTTTTTCAAGGTTTATTAAAAAAAGATATTATCGGAGATGAAAAATTTGATTTTTTTAATGAAGTAATTGATATTGGAGATTTTATAGAAATTTTTGGTACATTTTTTGCTACTAAAAGAGGAGAGAAAACAGTAGAAATAAAAGATTGGGTTATACTTTCTAAAAGTTTGCTTCCTTTGCCAGAAAAATGGCACGGCTTACAAGATGTGGAAGAGAGATTTAGAAAAAGATATTTAGATATTTTGATGGATCCTGAGGTGAAAGAAATTTTTATAAAAAAGGCAAAATTTTGGAATGTTATTCGTGAGTATTTGATTTCTAAAGGTTTTCTTGAAGTTGAAACCCCAGTAATAGAAAACACTACAGGAGGTGCTGATGCTCGTCCTTTTGTAACGCATCACAATGCTTTAGATATAGATGTTTATTTAAGAATTTCTGCAGGAGAATTATGGCAGAAGAAACTTCTAGTTGCTGGATTTCCAAAAACTTTTGAAATAGGACGTATTTTTAGAAATGAAGGAATTTCTAATGAACATTTGCAAGACTATACACAGCTTGAATATTATATGGCTTATTCAAATTATCAAGAGGGAATGAAGATGACAAAAGAGTTATATAGGTTGATTGCAGAAAAAGTTTTTGGCACTACTAAGTTTTCCATAAGAGGATTTGAAATTGATTTAAATGCTGAATGGAAGATTTATGATTTTAGTAAAATAATTGAAGATAGGTTTGGTTTTAATCCCTCTACTGATATTTATTTGAAGACGGGTAAAAAAATAGAAGAAAAAGAATTAAAAAAAATATGTGAAAACTCTGGTGTTGAGTATGATCGTAATGAATATAATATTTCAAGTACAGCAGATTTACTTTGGAAGAGTATTAGAAAAGAATTTATGGGTCCAGGTTTTCTTATAGGTGTACCTGTGTCTATGGAGCCTTTAGCAAAAAAGAATTTAAATAATCCAAACATTGTAGAAAGATTCCAAGTTATTTTGGCTGGTAGTGAAATGGGGAAAGGTTTTAGTGAATTAAATGATCCGATAGACCAGCGTGAAAGATTTAAGAATCAGCAAGCTCTCCGTGACGCAGGAGATGATGAAGCACAAATGGCAGATATGGAATTTGTTGAAGCATTAGAATATGCAATGCCACCTGCTTTTGGTTTTGGTCTTTCTGAAAGGTTGTTTAGTTTTCTTGTAGATAAACCAATTCGTGAAACTCAACTTTTTCCTTTAATGAAACCTAAAAATTTAAAATAAAAAACATAAAAAAACACCTCACATTGTCATTCGACAAGGAGGTGTAAATTGCTTTTTAAATTTTCTAAATATTAAATATAAGAAGATGCATATTAATGCCTTTAAAAATAACGTCTTTTTTTGGGGGGTTATCTATATACCTACAGCCTTGTACGGCCTGATATTTATTATTTTTAAATTTTTCTTCTTTGAAGAGCAATTCATATCAATCTACATGATTTAAAGAATAAGTCAAAGTTATACAACCTGTAGTTATCCACAGGTTGTATTTTGTTTTGTGGGGAATAGTGGTTTATAATGTATAGTAAGTGGGAAAAGGTGGGAAATCAAATAAATAGAAAATTATGCTTATAGGTGAATACATACATACAATAGATGAGAAGAATAGAATTTCTTTACCAGTAAAATTTCGAAAAGAACTTGGTAAGAAAATTATTATTACACCCGGGCTTGATCAATGTTTATTTGTCTTTACAGCTAGTGAATGGAAAAAGGTTTCTAAAAGACTTTCTGACTCAGATTCTGATCTTTCTTTTCTAAAAGCTGACAAAAGAAGTTTTAATAGATTTATGTTTGGACGAGCAGTGGAAGTAGATATAGATACAATTGGAAGAATTTTGATTCCTGATTTTCTTAAAGAAAGAATTAAGCTTACAGACAAAGCAGCGATAATCGGAGTAGAAGATAGACTTGAAATTTGGAATGATAAAACATGGTTGCAATATAGAGATGTAGTAGAGAAACAAGCAGATCAATTAGCAGAGAAATTAGGTAGTGGAGAATTTTAAGATGAGAAGTGTACACAAGACAGTTCTTTTAAATGAAACAATAGATGGTCTAAATTTATCATCACTTGATAAAAAAGATAATGTTTTGATTTTAGATGCAACATTTGGTGGTGGCGGACATAGTATTGAAATCTTAAAAAGATATCCAAATGTAAAAATAATTGCATTAGATCAAGATAAAGGTGCTTGGGAGAAAGCGAAAGATAAATTTAAAGGTTTAGAAAAGAGGATTTCTTTTATAAACAAAAATTTTAGAGATATAGATCAAATTTTTCAAAAAGAAAATTTAAAAGATTCCTATGCCTTCACCCAGGGCGGCATAAGGACAGGGAACCAACACGACGCTTTAAATCTTTCAAATTATCTTTTTGATGGAATTATATTTGACCTAGGCTTGAGTTCAGACCAATTAGAGAATTCCGGACGAGGATTTTCCTTCATGAAAAATGAGCCATTACTTATGACAATGAAAGAAAATCCTCTTCCAGAAGATCTTACAGCTATGGATATAATAAATGGCTGGAGTGAGAAAAGTTTAGCAGATATTATCTATGGCTATGGTGAGGAAAGATTTTCTAGAAGAATAGCAAAAGCAATAATAGAAGCCAGAAAATTAAATAGTATAGAGAATACAGAAGATTTAGTAAAAGTTATTAGCGACAGTGTTCCAGCATCATACAGAAGACAGAGACTGCATTTTGCAACAAGAACATTTCAAGCATTAAGAATAGCAGTAAATGATGAATTAGGGGTGTTAGAGAAGGGTTTAGAAGCTGGACTAAGAGTTCTTAAAAAAGGAGGCAGAATATCAGTAATTTCATTTCATAGTTTAGAAGATAGGATTGTGAAGAGATTCTTTAAAGATAAAAAAGATAAAGAAGAAGTAATTTTAATAAATAAAAAACCAATAATAGCAAACGAAGAAGAAATAATAAATAATCCAAGATCAAGAAGTAGTAAATTACGAATTTTAGAAAAAATTATATGAAAACAGCAAGTTTAAAACTAAAGAGTTATGCTAATAATGTAAATATTATAGATAATGGTAATTTAAACAGGAAGATTTTAAATATAATGCTTTGGATTATTGCTTTTCTTACATTTTCTTATGTTTTCTTTTTAGGTAATGTAGTTTTTGATATTGTAGAACGTAAATCTCTTGAAACATATGCACGTACTTTGTCTAATGATGTGGGTGATCTAGAATTGGAATATCTTTCAATGTCTCAAAAAGTTGATCTTAATCTAGCATATTCTCTTGGCTTTAAAGAAATAAAAAATAAAGAGTATGCAACTCGAAAAGCACTTGGCAGTATAAGTATTGCTAAAAATGAAATATAGTTTTCTAATTAGAACTAGAGTTATATTTTTTTGTATTTCACTTTTTGCTCTGATTTTAATTGGTAAGCTTTTTTTAGTGCAAATAGTGCATAGTCGTGAATATTCTGATAGAGCAGACAGACAATATTCTACACCTTCATCTAATATTTTTGAGCGTGGAAGTATTTATTTTTCACAAAAAGATGGTCAGGTTGTTTCTGCTGCAATGCAGACTACTGGATTTAAAGTGGCTATTGATCCTACAAAAATAATAGACAAAGAATCATCTTATTCTGAATTATCAAAAATAATAGATATTGATCATGATGTTTTTTTAGCGAAAGCGAATAAAAAAAATGATCCATATGAAGAAATTGCTAATTATCTCTCTAAAGAAGAAGCAGATGCTATAAGTTTTTTGAAGATTCCAGGTATTTCTATTTATAAAGAAAAATGGCGTTTTTATCCAGGGATTAATTTAGCAGCCCAATCTTTGGGTTTTGTAGCATACAAAGGAGATGAACTAGCAGGACGTTATGGCCTTGAAAGACAATATAATAATGAACTTTCAAGAGATAAAAATAATCCTTATGTTAATTTCTTTGCAGAAGTTTTTTCTAACATTAATGATACTTTATTTAGTAGTGAGTCTAGAGCAGGAGATATAGTCACAACGATAGAACCATCTGTGCAGAATTTTTTAGAAAAAACAATACAAGGTGTCAAAGATAAATATCAGGTAGATTCTATTGCTGGGATAATAATGAATCCTGTTGATGGCTCTATATATGCACTTAGTAGTAAACCTGATTTTGATCTTAATAATTTTTCTAAAGTTAAAACTGTTTCTACTTTTTCAAATCCTTTAGTTGAAAATGTTTTTGAATTTGGCTCAGTAGTAAAGCCATTGGTTATGGCTGGAGCATTAGATGCAGGTGTCGTCACAGCTAATACAACATACAATGATAGTGGATCTGTTATAGTTGAAGATAAAGAAATATTTAATTTTGATAAAAAGGGTCGTGGTGTTGTAAATATGCAAGAAGTTTTAAACCAATCACTTAATACTGGTATGGTTTTTGTTTATAAAAAATTAGGAAAAGAAAAATTCCGTGATTATATGCTTTCTTATGGTATAAAAGAAAAAACTGGAATAGATTTACCAAATGAGACAAGTGGCCTTGTTTCTAATCTAATAAACAGTCCACGTGATATTGAATATGCAAATGCTTCTTTTGGTCAAGGTATAGCTTTGACGCCAATAGAGATAGTAAGAGCACTGGCCTCACTTTCAAATGGTGGTAATCTAGTTGTTCCACATTTAGTACAAAAAATAAAATATAATGATGGTACAGAAAAAGAAATGAAATATGATACAAAACCTGTAAAGATATCAGCAGCATCGGCAGAAGAGATTACTCGTATGCTTGTAAATGTTATGGATAATTCTATTCAAAACGGAAAAGCTAAATTTGAACACTATAGTATTGCAGTAAAAACAGGAACTGCACAAGTTGCGAATAATGAGGGAGGAGGATACTATAAAGATAGACACAATCATTCTTTCTTTGGATATTTTCCAGCTTATGATCCAAAATTTATAGTTTTTCTTTATGCAATTAATCCTAAGGGTGTAGAATATTCATCTCAAACCTGGGTAGATCCATTTTTAAGTATTACGAAATTTTTGATTAATTATTATGAAATTCCTCCTGATAGATAAAATAATAAATTACAAATTAACAATTATAAAATTTAAAAAAGATGAAAACGATTTTTAAAAAAATATTAACATATATATTACAAATAGAGTCACGACTAGTACTTTGGAAATATAAACCAAAAGTTATTACTATTACTGGATCTGTAGGAAAGACTTCCACAAAAGATGCAGTGTATGCTGTAATTTCTGGGATTTCTCATGTACGCAAAAGTGAAAAAAGTTATAATAGCCAAATAGGATTGCCTCTTACTATTTTAGGATGTTCAAATGGATGGAATAATCCTCTTGCTTGGATTTTGAATGTTTTAAAAGGATTTTGGCTTTTTGTTTGGCCTCATAAGTATCCTAAATGGCTTGTGCTTGAAGTTGGAATAGGTAAACCAGGAGACATGCACGAGACAGCTTCATGGCTTCAGAGTGATGTCGTCATAATCACAGCCATAGGAGAGACACCTTCTCATATAGAATTTTTTGAATCACGTAAACATCTTATAGAAGAAAAAAGTAAACTTATAAAAACTCTTAAAAAAGATGGAATTTTAATATTAAATAATGATGATGAAGCTGTTTCAGGATTTAAAGAAAAAACAAAAAACTTAATTTTTACTTTTGGTTTTAAAGATAGTTCTGATGTAAAAGCTTCTGGGGATAGTATTCTTTATAATGATAAAGAAATTCCAGAAGGTTTAATTTTTAGGATAGATCAAGATCAGAATAGTTTTCCTGTTATTATTGAGGGATTATTTGGAAGAAATCATGTATATGCTTCTCTTGGAGCTCTTGCTCTTGCTGTAGGCTTGAAATTAAACATAATAGAAGCCATAAATAAACTTAAAAATTATAACGTTCCACCAGGACGTATGCGTTTTTTAAAAGGAATAAATGATTCTTTTATCATAGACGATACATACAATTCTTCTCCTTTTGCTTGCGAATTTGCCCTTAGGACCCTAAAGGAGGTTAGATTGATTGGTAGGAAGATTGCTGTCTTGGGTGATATGTTAGAGCTTGGAAAACACACCGAAGAAGCTCATAAAAATATTGGTAAAATTGCGAAAGTAAATTCTGAAATACTTATAGTAGTGGGACCTAGAGCAAAAAAAATAAAAGAAGGTGCCATAGAAGAAGGAATGAAAGATCAAGATATTTTTGAATTTTCTGATTCATTTGAAGCTGGAAAATTCCTCGAAACATTTGTACAAAAAAATGATTTTATACTCATTAAAGGTTCTCAAGGAATGCGCATGGAAAGGGCAGTAGAGTCTATACTTTTAGATAAAGAAAATAAAGTTAAACTTCTTGTCCGCCAGGATCCTGAGTGGTTGGATAAGAAATAAAAACAGAGTAAACGTATAACGCCTACTCTGTGTTAAGAAGCTTTTAGGGCTTCTTCAATGTTTTTTTAGAAGGAATTATTAACAAAATGAATGCAGAAACTAAAAGAAAAATTCCTAATATAGTTTCTGGTTCTGCTTGATTAAGGTATTCAAACATTTTAACCTCCAATGAATAATTTTAATTTTTACTTTATTACTTTTTTAAGTATAGCATACCTTGGTTTATTTGTCAAGGTATAAAGTAAAAAACAAATAGAAAAGTGTTACTCAATATAATTTTCTCCTTTTTTACGTGGAAGGATATCATGTATCCTTAACCAAGATATTATACCTTTTCTACCTATAAAAACATAGATTAAAAATATAATAAAAAAAAGTTGTAATATTCCTAAAAGAACAAAACTTATTATTTCTAATATTTCCATAAAATCTCCTTTTTAAAATTCATTTAAAATATATCTTTAATAAATGAATTTGTCAATTTTTAGTTGGTGACTCTACAGCTTTAATTGAAGGGCTTTTTCATAATTTGATAATGAATTTATTTTTTTGACAAAAGTACAAATTAGTATTAATATAAAATAAATGCCCAATAAATGGGTTATTTCTTTGAAAAATAAATTAAAATCAATTTAATAAATTCATTAAATAAACAAAAAAGGAGTCTTTCATGAAAGTACTATTGTTGTTATTGTTTTCTAGTGTTAACTTACTAGGACAAGAAATTGATCTAAAAATTCCTGATATGAGCACAGCTTATTTTGGGTTTGCTAATGGTTGGCAGATTTTAATGGCAGGAACATTAGTGATTATTGTAACTTTATCTTTCAGCTTATTTATGAGCTGGAAAATAAAAACAAAATCTGCACATTATTCCATGTTGCAGGTTTCAGAAATAATATACCAAACTTGCAAAACTTATCTTGTAAGTCAAGCAAAATTTTTAATGACTTTGTTTGCATTTACAATGATTATTATTGTTATTTATTTATCACAGATGCCAAGTGGGAGATTTTCTTTCTTTGCTTCTGTTGGATATGTTTTTGTTTTTTCTTTACTAGGAATGATAGGTTCGTATCTTGTAGCATGGTATGGAATAAGACTAAATACTTGGGCAAATTCTAGGACTGCTTTTTTATCTTTAAAAGGCAAACCATGGGAAATAGTCAACCTTCCACTTCAATCAGGTATGGCGATAGGACTTTTTCTTATATCATTAGAATTGATAATGATGGTGATTATTCTTCTGGCTGTTCCTCGTGAATTGGCGACGTATTCCTTTTTAGGTTTTGCTATAGGTGAATCATTGTGTGCATCGGTTTTAAGATTAGCAGGTGGAATCTTTACAAAAATTGCTGATATAGGTGCGGATTTAATGAAAATTATCTTTAAGGTAAAAGAAGATGATCCTCGTAATCCGGCAACTATCGCAGACTGTACCGGTGATAATGCGGGAGATAGTATTGGACCGACAGCTGATTTTTTTGAAAGTTATGGTGTTACAGGTGTAGCTCTTATAACATTCTTTTTACTTGCGGTTCCTGATTCTATGCTTCAAGCTAAGCTTATAGTATGGATTTTTTCTATGAGATTTATTATGGATGTGTCTTCAGGTATATCGTATTTCATTAATCAAAAAATTTCTGAAAAGAAATATGCTAATCTAACTGAGTTTGATTTTGAAGAACCTCTAACAAGATTGATTAGAATTGCAGCTTTTGGCTGTATTATGATTAGTTTTATCGTAAGTTATATACTATTATCCCATCTAGGAAATGGATATTGGTATCAACTTGCAAGTATAATAAGTCTTGGTACTCTTAGTGCGCTTTTGATACCCGAACTTACTAAAGTTTTTACTTCTCCTAAGTCTGTATATGTTGGAGAAATAGTGAAATCAGGCAGGGAGGGAGGTTCTGCACTTGTAGTACTTTCAGGAATAGTTACTGGTAATTTCTCTGCTTTTTGGCAGGGAATGACGATGCTTTTAATTATGTTTCTTGGTTTTGTTATAGGAAAATTTTCTGGATTAGAAAATTTAATACCTCATATCGACGTAGGATCTTTAGGATTAATTGCATTTGGAATGTTGTGTATGGGCCCGGTAAATATAGCTACCGATAGCTATGGTCCAGTTTCAGATAACTCTCAATCTATTTATGAATTATCTCAAATTGAGAAATTACCTAACATAAGAGAAGAAATAAAACGTAATTTTGGATTTACTCCAAATTTTGAAAAGGCAAAAGAATTATTAGAAAGAAACGATGCTTGTGGTAATACTTTTAAAGCTACAGTAAAACCTGTGCTTATAGGTACAGCAGTCTCTGGTGCTACAATTATGGTTTTTTCTATTATGTTACTTCTTGAAAAAGTTGGTATGCTTAATTTAAGTTTAAGTGAGCCGCCGGTTCTTTTTGGATTAATAGCTGGAAGTGCTTTTGTTTTTTGGTTTGCTGGAGCTTCCACACAAGCAGTTACAGCTGGAGCATATAAAGCTACAGCATTTGTAAAAAAGAATTTTTCTTTTAATGTAGAAAAAGCTAGTGTTGAAGATTCTAAAAAAGTAGTAGAAATATGTACTACATATGCTCAAAAAGGAGCATTAAATATTTTTTGGGTGCTTATCTCTATCACTATTGGTTTCTCTTTAATAGACCCAAATTTCTTTATTTCTTATTTGATTGCTGTCTCTGTTGTTGGGCTTTTTATGGCTATTTATATGGCCAATGCTGGTGGAGCATGGGACAATGCAAAGAAAGTAGTGGAAGTAGATCTTAAGCTTTCCAATACTCCACTACATGAAGCGACTATTGTTGGAGATACGGTAGGTGATCCTTTTAAGGATACCTCCTCTGTTGCTCTAAACCCAATAATCAAATTTTCTAGTCTATTTGGTTTGCTTGGGATTGAGTTAGCTGTTAAGTTTGCTGTAACAAAAGATGGAATAACTTCTTATACGTATTTCCACTTTATTGCAGCAGCAGTTCTTTTGACAGTTGCTCTTGTTTTTGTGTGGCGTAGTTTTTACACCATGCGTATGGACTAATTTTAAATTAATTAATTAAAGGCGAGAATATAATTCTCGCCTTTTTATAATTATTAAAGAGCTTTTCTTACATAATACTTCCATAATGATTTGTTAATACTGATTACTTTTAATAATAACATATTCTTATAGTTTTGTCAATTGTGACCCTACAGAGAATCGAACTCTGATTTTATCCTTGAGAAGGATACGTCCTGACCGTTAGACGATAGGGCCTCATATAGAATATAGCATTTTAAAATAAAAATAAAAATAAAAAAGAGCGCACCTTTTGAGAACGCTCTGAATTTTAAAAATTATTTTTTCCCTGTAATTGCAATCTTATTCTTTTTTACAAGATATTTTTCTGATTTTTTTTTCTTTCCTTTTTCCTTTTCTGAGTTTTGCTTTTTCTCTCTTTTCCGCACGGTTTTGAAAATGTTTCTCTGACATGAGTAACTCCATTAGTTTATAAAAAAAATAGGTAAAACTAAAACAGAATACTTTATATAAAGAGCATTCTAAATAAACTATGAACCTAAAATAGTGTTTTGTCAAATAGACTGTGGAAAACTTTTTAGTCTTCTTCTGACTTTGGTTTTTCTAGTGAAAGTGTAGAAAGCTCTGGAGAAGTGCCTGATATTTTTAATACATCTTTGTCTATTTTTTTGAGCTCTTTATTTGAAGCATTGTAGTGGTTTACAACAGTGCCTAATGCATTACCAAGCTTGTCGTGGTATTCGTCAAAAGATTTTAAATGTTTTCCTAGATCTTCCACTTTTTTTATTATTTCTTTTGCAGACTCTTCTATTTTGAGGGCCTTGAGTCCTTGTAGCACTGTTTGTAGATATGCCAAGAAAGAAGTGGGGGATGTGATAATTACTTTATATTTTCCTGCTGCTCTTTGAATAAGGTTTTCATTCTCGCTATCATTTATATTCGTTGCACCTACTTTATTTGTAAGAAGATCATAATAAATAGCTTCGTGTGGTATAAACATGAATGCAAAGTCTGTAGTACCCTTACTTGGTTGAATATATTTTGCAGTTTCTGTTATTCTATTTTTTAAATCATTCACGAAGATTGTCTCTAGCTTTTTCTTTTCGGCCATATTTTGCTCCTCAGCCATTTTATTGTAATTCTCCAAAGAAAATTTAGAATCGACAGGAATTATTTTATCTTTCACAAAAACAACAGCATCTACAATAGTGCCATCAGGAAATGGATATTGCATTTGATAGGATCCAGGTGGTAAAACATTTTTTAGAACTGTTTCTAAATAATATTCGCCGAGTATTCCACGTTGCTTTGGATTTTTTAATACATCTTGCAGGCTTTGTAATTGGTCAGCAAAAGATATGACTTGTTTGTTTGTCTCGTCTAATCTAGTAAGTCTTTCTGTAACATCACGGATTATTTCATTTGATTGAGAGGAATGGAATTTTAAACTTTCTTGTACTTGTTTGTGTGATTCGCCTAGTTTGTTGTCTACTGTACGTGATAGTTCGTTTAATTGAGTGAGAATAAGATTCAAACCAGTATCGTTATTATTATTTTCTACTTTTTTATTAAATAAAAAATAAGCAATAATGCCTCCGATCAAAACTATTATAATGATTGTTAAAATATTTTCCATAGTTTTTCAAATAAATTATATACTATTTATTTAAATAATGTTTTAACGTATAAATCCAATCTTCATCTTCAGAATTTTCATTTTCTTTTGTTTTTAGAAACCATTCTAGATATCCACGGTCAGTCTTTGCTACATCTTCTACTGTTTTACCTATATGTTTTCCAAATGAGAACGAATGCATGAGTGAAGGCTTGGAGGATATCTCTATCATATTTTTATATACTTCTTCATCAGAAAAATTATTTTCTTTTTTTATTTTATCAAAAAGTCTTTCAAATAATTTTTCTAGTACCAATACATCTCCAAGAGCATCATGAGCTGTAGCATCTATATCTATATCTAAGAAATAACGTAAGAATTGTAATTTATGTTGAGGAATTTTATTTTCTTTGTCTAATGCACGAGCAACACGTAATGTGCAGATAACATTCTTAGGGTTTATATCTTCTTTTTTTATTATGGCTAGATCAAACTTGGCATTGTGAGCTACCATTATAGAATTTTCATCTTCAAAAAGATTTTTTATTTTTTTAAAATCACTACTTTCTTTGAAAGAAGTCTTATTTTCTACCATTTTGTTTGTTATGTGATGTACGGCAGAAGCTTCTGGTGGTATTTTGATTTCTGGTTTGTATAATTCACAGAATGTTTCATCTTTTATTTTATATGCTAGTTGGCATAGGAAATCTTTACTATCTACTCCTGTTGTTTCTGTATCAAAAAATATAATATTTTGTTCTTTATTCATACTTGGTTATTTTAACATATTTTTGGTATAATATTATAATGCTACATGAACAAATAAAAAATAGTATAAAAGATGCAATGTTAAAGAAGAATTTTGTTTTGCTTGAAACACTCCGTTCTATGGTTTCTGCATTCACAAACGAACTTGTTTCTAAAAATAAAAAACCTAGTCAATTTTTATCTGATGAAGAAGTTTTGATTGTGATAACACGTCTTGCAAAACAAAGAAAAGATTCGATAGAACAATACAAAAAAGGTAATCGTCAGGATCTAGTAGATGAAGAAAGTGCTCAATTGTCTATATTAGAGACTTATTTACCTAAATTAATGGAAAGAAATGATATTGAGGTGATTGTTAAAGATAAAAAAGTAGAATTAAATATTACAGATGTAACCAAAAAAGGGATTTTAATGCAAGCAATAATGAAAGATTTAAAAGGTAAAGCAGATGGTGGAGTTGTTAAAGAGATAGTTGATAGTCTTTTTTAATTTTAATATGCATACAGTACAAGTTCTAAATCAATTAGTAGAAAATCATCAAATAATAGCATATTTAATAATTTTTGTAGGTCTTATTATTGAAGGTGAAGTTGTTGTTATTACTGCTGGTGTTTTGTCATATTTGGGAGCTTTAGATTTTTGGATATCACTTTCTTTTATTTTAGCTGGTGGAATGGTTAAAACATTTGGTGGCTATTATTTAGGAGGTTTCCTTCATAAAAAATATAATCATCATAGATTTTTTAAATATCTTGAGAAAAGAGTTTTTTATTTTATACCCAGGTTTGAACAAAAACCATTTTGGTCTATTTTTATTTCAAAATTTATAATTGGTGTAAATTATTTAGTTATTATTTTTTCTGGATATAGTAAAATTTCATTAAGAACATTTTTAAAAGCTGAAATATTTTCTACAATAATTTGGGCGCCAATACTTTTGTCACTAGGATTCTTTTTTAGTCAGACTGCATTATCTTTAAGTAAAGAAATAGGTAGGTTTTCTTTACTTATATTTATATTTCTTTTTATATTCCTATTTTTTGATAAATTAATTGCCTCATTCTATCGAATCTTTGAATTTTTAAAGAATACTAATATTATTAATGAAAAAGAAAATGAATAAAAAAAAATTAATTACACATAATGGATCTTTTCATTCAGATGATATTTTTGCTGCTGCCACACTTTCTCTATTATTAGAAAAAAGTGGTGAAAGTTTTGAAATAATACGTACTCGTGATCCAGAAATAATTAAAACAGGGGATTACGTTTTTGATGTTGGTGGAGTTTATGATGAAAATATAAATAGATTTGACCATCACCAAAAAGGATTTGAAGAAAAAAGGTCTAATGGGATTATTTATTCTTCTTTTGGTTTAGTTTGGAAGAAATTTGGTGTTGATTTAGTAGGATCACAAGATATAGCAGATATTTTAGATAAGAAACTTACAGCTCCTATAGATGCTTCTGACAATGGTATTGATTTAGTTGAAAATAAATATGATGTATCGCCTTACTTTTTACAGTATTTTTTCTTTTCAATGAATCCAACATGGAATGAAAAAAAACTAGAGAAAGATGAAATGTTTTTAAAATGTATAGATATTGCAAAGATGATCCTCTCTAGAGAAATTATTCAAGCTGAGCATTTTATTTTAGCAGAAGAAAAAATAAAAGAGGATTATGAAAATTCAAAAGATAAAAGAATAATTATTTTAAATAAAGATTATTCATATGAAAATATTTTAAATAAATTTACTGAACCTATTTTTGTTGTTTATCCAAGGACAGACAATATTAGTTGGGGTGTAAAGGCCATAAGAGAAGATCCAAAGAATTTTAAGAATAAAAAAAATTTACCAAAAGATTGGGGTGGTTTAATGAATGAAGAATTGCAAAATATCACAGGTGTTGAGGATGCTATATTTTGCCATAAGGCACTTTTTATGGCAGTAGCAAAATCTAAGGAAGGAGCTATAAAATTAGCTAATTTAGCACTTTCAGTGTAAAATTAAGAAAATCAAAAATTTTTGAGCCTTCGCCCTCGGAGTCATAAGGACAGGGGACCCACGACTCTTAAAATTTTTATTTTCTTAATTTTATATGGCATTTATAGATGAAATAAAAATATATGGAGAAGCAGGCACTGGTGGCAACGGTGTTGTTCGTTGGCGTCAGGAGAAATTTATACCCAAAGGTGGGCCTGCAGGAGGTGATGGTGGACGTGGTGGTGATTTTTATGTTCAAGCTGTTCGCGATATACACATACTTTCAAAATATAAGGCAAAGAAAAGTTTTTATGCCGATAAGGGTGAGGATGGTGGAAATAAAAGTTTACATGGAAAAAGTGGTGATGATTTTATTTTAGAATTACCTATTGGATCTATCATTACAAATTTAGATACAGAAGAAAAATATCAACTTTTTAAGGAAGGAGAAAAAATATTACTTTTAAAAGGTGGCTATGGTGGATTTGGGAATGAACATTTTAAAAGTTCTACAAATACAACTCCACAAGATTGGCGCCCCGGAGAAGAAGGAGAACATGGTGATTTTCACATAGAATTAGAACTTTTTGCTGACATAGGCCTAGTGGGGCTTCCCAACGCTGGTAAATCATCACTGCTTAACTCTATAACCAATGCAGATGCAAAAGTAGGTGATTATGCTTTTACTACGTTAGATCCTAATTTGGGTGATTTTTATGGATATACGATAGCTGATATCCCAGGACTTATAGAAGGAGCAAATATGGGAAAAGGATTGGGGGTCAAATTTCTACGACATATAAAACGCACTAAGATGATTGCGCATCTTGTTTCTTTTGAAAATTTATCTAAAGGTTCTACTGGTATGATAAAAGTTTATAAAGAGATTCGTAAGGAACTTGAAAAATATGATAAGAATTTAAATTTAGAAGATGAAGGTCTTTCTCTTAAAGATGAGATAATTATTTTGACTAAATCTGACACAGTAGAGAATGATAAAACAATAGAAAGAGAAAAAAGTAAATTTAAAAAAATACTTGCCCGTTCCTCTGGCGGGAGTAAGAAAGTTTTTGTGTTGTCTTTATTTGATGATGATAGTGTAAAGAATCTGAGAGACGAATTAGTGAAAATTTTAAAGAAAAAGGTATAATAATAAGATGGTAAAGAAATATTATCCTACGATTGGATTAGAAATACATGCAGAACTAAAAACAAATACAAAGATGTTTTGTAGTTGTAAAAATAATCCAGATCAAGAAAAACCAAATATAAACATTTGTCCTGTATGTATGGCACATCCAGGAACTTTGCCTGTTATTAATAAAAAAGCAGTAGAAAATGTTATAAAAGTTGGTTTAGCCATAGATGGTAAAATTGCAAACTTTACAGAATTTGATCGTAAGAATTATTTTTATCCAGATATTCCAAAAGGTTATCAGATTTCTCAATATAAATATCCTATAGTCTCTGGTGGTCATCTTGCAGATTTTGATGTTACTCGAGTACATCTAGAAGAGGATACTGCTAATAATAAACACATAAAAGAAACTTTCCCACAAGTTCAACTTGTGGGAAATGGATATTCTCTTATTGACTATAATCGTGCTGGTGTGCCTTTAATGGAGCTTGTCACAGAACCTCATACTTTTAAGACTGACGAAGAAGCAGCCAAAGCAACTTCTACTTTTGCTAAAGAACTCCAACTTATACTTTGGTATTTAGGAGTTTCAGAAGCAAATATGGAAAAAGGTGAGATGCGAGTAGAGGCAAATATTTCTGTCTCTGATGATATAAAAGCTTTTGAGCTCAATAGACCTGTTGGATTGTCTGGACGTATGGAAGCTATAGCTTCTCTGGGAACAAAGGTAGAAGTAAAGAATTTGAATTCTTTTAAGAGTGTAGAAAAAGCAATAAAATATGAAGTAGATAGAATGATAGAACTTTTAGAAAATGGGAAAGGTTCTGAAATAGTGCAAGAGACTAGGGGTTGGGATGAAGCAAAACAAAAAACATTTTCACAAAGAAAAAAAGAATCAAGTCAAGATTATAGATATTTTCCAGATCCTGATTTACCAAAATTAAAATTATATGAAGTTTTCAACTTAGAGGAAATTAGAAAAGATTTATTAGAACTTCCTGAACAGAAACGATTGAGATATAAAAAAGATTTTGGAATAAAAGATGAAGATATAGAGAGCTATATTAATGATCCTTTTTTATTAGGTCCTTGGTTTGAAGATATCGCAAGAATACTTAAAGATAAAGAAAAAATAAAAATTGCTTCAAATTATATCACTTCTGACTTTATTGGTCTTGAAAAAAATGATTCAGAGGTTAAAAAACCTAGTCCAAAAAACATGGCTGAACTTTCATCTATGATTATGGATTCTTTGATAAGCTCACGTACAGCAAAAAATATTTTAATAAAAATTGTAAAAAAAGACGAATCACCATTAAAAATTGCAACAGAAAAAGGTTTACTTCAGAAAAATGATGAAGGCTCTATCAAATCTATTGTTGAGAAAATAATAGGAGAGAATCCTGAAGTTGTGGCTATTTATAAGGGAGGAAAAGAAAATGCAATCATGTCTCTTGTTGGAAAAATTATAAAGGAAAGTAATGGTAGTGCAAATCCACAAATAGTTATCAAAATGTTGAAGGATTTGTTATAATAAATAGATGAAGTCACTTGGTGAATATATAAAAGAGGCAGAAGAAAAAGGTGTGGCTATAGGCCATTTTAATATTTCAAATTTAGAAGGTTTGCATGGTATTTATAATGCAGCAAAGAAGTTAAATGTTCCTGTTATTATTGGTTTATCTGAAGGTGAAGAAGCTTTTGTTGGGAAAGAAGAAGCTTTTTCTTTAATAAATGCTATTCGTGAAAGGGATGATTACCCAATTTTTTTAAATGCAGATCATCACTATAATTTTGATTCTGTAAAAGGTGCTATAGATGCTGGATATGATGCAGCTATTATTGATGCTGTAAAATTACCCTTAGAAGAAAATATAGAACTTACAAAAAAATGTGTTGATTATGCTAAAGAATTTTCAGAGAAAAATAATAAAGATATTTTAATAGAAGCAGAGCTTGGTTTTATTGGAACTTCTTCTAAACTTTTAGATAAATTGCCAGATGGAGTCGGAGAAGATACAATGACAAAAGCTGAAGATGCAAAATATTTTGTAGAAAAAACAGGTATTAATTTACTTGCTCCATCTGTCGGCAATGTTCATGGTATGGTGAAGGGTGGTAATCCCAAGCTTAATATAACTAGAATAAAAGAAATTCGTGAATCTTCTGGTGTGCCTCTTGTTTTACATGGTGGTTCTGGAATTTCAGACGAAGATTTTAAAAATGCTATAAAAGCAGGAATATCTATTATTCACATAAATACAGAAATTCGTGTTGCTTACAAGGAAGCATTAGAAGAATATTTAAAAGAAAATCCAAATGATGTTGCACCTTATAAAATATTACATGGAGCAGTAGATGCTATAGAAAAAGTCGTAGAAGCAAGATTAAGACTTTTTAATAATTTAGAATAAAAAATGTTTTCACAAATATTCAATCAAATCAAAAACTTTTTACACCTGTTCCAGATATTTTTTGATTAAAAAAGTTTATTGTATATTTTACTTTTATTTGAACTTAGATATTCATATTAAAATGATAATATAAAATTTGCATTTTAAAAAAATTCGGGTATACTTTGATTTATGTTTACAATTAAGGCTACAAAAAGAGAAGAGGGTATAAAGACAGATACTTTAAAGAGCAATGGACAGATTCCAGCTGTTTTTTATGGAGCAGGAAGTAAGACTACTTCTATTTCTATCTCAATTATTGATTTCAAAAAAATCTGGCGTGAAGCAGGAGAATCTTCTACTGTTAAGGTGACTGTAGATGGTAAGAGTGTTGATGCACTTATACATGAAGTTCAGGTACATCCTATTACAGAAGAACCTTTACATGTAGATTTTCTAGTTGTAGATATGAATAAGAAGATAGAAGTTGGTGTACCTCTTGAATTTATAGGTATATCTAATGCAGTTAAAAATGGATCAGGTAATCTTGTTAAAGTACTACATGAAGTAGAAATTGAGGCATTACCAAAAGATCTTCCACATAAACTAGAAGTGGATTTATCAAAACTTGAAACAACAGAAAGTCAGATTTTTGTTTCTGATATTAAATTACCATCTGGTGTTGTTATGATTACTGACCTAGAAGAGGTTGTAGCTTCTATTATTCTTCAAGTAGAAGAAAAAGAGGAAGTCTCTTCAATTGATTTATCTACAATAGAAGTTGAAAAGAAAGGTAAGAAAGAAGAAGAAGCTGTTGATACTACCGTAGAAACTAAATAAACTATTTTTTTAATTATGTTATAATAAAAGCTATGGCCAGAAAGACAGTTATAGCTTTTTTTATTACAGTTTTTATCATAGTATCTTTAATATTTAAGACGTCTAATAGTGTAGATGCTTCTTTTGATTGTCTTACTTTAAACAACTTTTCTTCTGAAATAGATAAAAATTTTTGTAGGAATGAACTTGTTCAGATAGAAGCCCAACTCGCTGATTTATTAAATAAACAAAAAGAACAACAAAAACAGACAGGTACATTGAAGGGTGATGTAACTTATTTAGCTAGTCAAATAAATGCACTAAAAACAAAAGTTAAAGCTAGAGCTTTGAAAATTGCTCAGCTTAAAGTAGATATAAAAGACAAGGTTGTTAAGATAGATACCCTATCAGAAAAGATAAATCGTGAACATGAATCTCTAGCTCAATTATTACGAAATACAAATGATTTTGATAATCAAGATTTTATATATTTAATTTTTTCTGATGAAAGCCTTTCTAGTTTTTATAATGATCTTGAATCTTATGATTCTATCAAACAAGCAATAAAAACATCTGTTGATCAAATTAGAGGAATAAAAAGTGAGACAGAAGTACAAAAAAAAGACCTAGAAACAAAACAAGATGCAGAAACTAACGCAAAAGTGGAACTTGAAATTGCTCAGAAGAAGATTGCTCAAAGTGAATTAGAAAAGAAAAAACTTTTAGATATAAGTAAACAAAAAGAAAGTGAATATGAAAAACTCGCAGCTGAAAAAAAAGCAAGAGCAGAGAAGATTCGTTCTGCCTTGTTTCCACTTCGTGATGCAAAAGCTATACCGTTTGGCACAGCCTTAGAATATGCACGAGAAGCTGAAAAAATAACAGGAGTTCGCCCAGCATTTGTTTTAGCTATTTTAAAACAAGAAACTAATCTAGGAGCCAATGTAGGTTCGTGTGTTATAACCAATCTTTCTACTGGCGAAACAAAAAGTCAAAATTCAGATAAAGTTTTTGCTAAAGGTATTCATCCTACTCGTGATTTGCCTCTTTTACAAGAAATAGTTAAAGAACTTGGAAGAAATCCTCTTAGCACCGTGGTCTCTTGTCCACAATCAGTGGGTTATGGTGGAGCAATGGGTCCTGCACAATTTATTCCATCAACATGGGACTTGATTAAATCACAGATAGCAAAAGCTGTAGGTAAAACGGTCCCTGATCCTTGGAATCCTCTTGATGCAATTATGGCATCTTCTATTTTACTTAAAGGAAATGGTGCAGGATCTCAAACCTATACAGCAGAAAGAGATGCTGCCTGTAGATATTATTCTGGAAGAAAATGTTCTGATCCATCTGTAAAAAATGCTTTTTATGGAAATTCTGTTATGGCCATTGCTGCAAAAATCCAAACAGATATAGATTTGCTTTCAATCTAATATTATGATAATATGATAAAAGAAAATTCAAAAGATTTCTGAGTCTTAGTCCTTGGAGTCCGTGAGAACAGGGGACTAACACGACTCTTAAAATCTTTTAATTTTCTTTTTAAATTTATGAAAAAAGATATACACCCAAAATTTGACGTTAAAGCTAAAGCTACTTGTGTATGTGGATCTGTTTTTGAAGTAGGTTCAACAATATCTGAAATAAAAATGGAAATTTGTAGTCATTGCCATCCTTTTTATACTGGTAATGAAAAAGTTATGGATACCGCTGGACGCGTAGAACGTTTCAATAAGCGTCGTGCTTTAGTTGCAAAAGCTAAAAAGTAACTTAATAATTACCAAGCTCTTTCTTGGCATACTTTTTATAAAGCACAAAAATTTTCTACTAAAAATTTTCTCTGTCCGTCGCCGTCGCTCCTACCAAGGCTTTCTAAAAAATACGCCTGCAACGAGCTTATAATATATCTATATGAGCTTTGATCTAGAAGAACTTAAAAAGAATCACAACACCAATTATTTTGCTGGTGTTTTAGAACGTCTTTTACTTGAAGAAGAACAAGCACGAGAGATGATGGGTGGAGATGATGATTTGCATGAAATGGCCTCTTTAGAACTTAAATCTATACAAGAGCAAAGAGAAATTATAGAAAAACAAATTCAAGATATTTTAGATAAAGACATTGAAGAAGAAGAAATGGCAAATGAGGTTGTATTAGAAGTACGTGCTGGAGCTGGAGGAGACGAAGCTTCTCTTTTTGCTTGGGAGCTTGCACATATGTATGAATTATTTTCTGTAATGAAAGGTTGGCAATGGAAAACTAATTATGAATCAAAAAGTGAATTAGGTGGATATAAAGAAGCGAGTTTTGAAATAAAAGGTAGAGATGTTTATAAAATGATGCGCTATGAGACAGGAGTACATAGAGTACAAAGAACACCTGCAACAGAAAAGAATGGAAGAGTTCACACTTCTACATCATCGGTAGCAGTACTTCCTATTAGGAAAAAAGTTTTATTTGAAATTAATCCAGCTGATTTGGATATGGAATATTCTCGATCAGGAGGAAAAGGTGGACAGAATGTAAACAAGGTTGAAACAGCTGTGCGACTTATTCATAAACCAACTGGTCTAGATGTCCGTTCTACTAATGAAAGAAGTCAGCTCGCAAACCGTGAAAAAGCATTAATGATTTTAACAGCAAAACTTCAGCAACTTAAAGAAGAAGAAGAAGCTAAAAAATATGCAGGTGTTCGCAAAGATCAAATAGGTACAGGAGATAGATCAGAGAAAATTCGTACATATAATTTCTCACAAGATCGTGTTACAGATCATCGTATCAAAAAATCTTGGCATAATTTACCAAAAATAATGGGAGGATATATGCAAGAAATTGTAGACGCTATTCAATCTGGCGAAACAGGGGATGAAGAGGAATAAAATTTTGCTTTTTGTTTATCTATATGTAATACTTATTGTGTAGTTTCTTCAAGAGCTTTTTTGTTTTAATTGTGAGGTTTGATTTAGTTTAAGCATCAAAAAGATCATTGAGCGACGAGGGTATCTACGTTCTAATCTAGAGTTAGAACATTATAATTAGTTTTTGCTTGTTTTTTAAAAAACAAGAGAAGTAAATAGTATGGCTACAAAGCTATATGTAGGGGGACTCCCTTACAGTGTACAAGAAGATGCTCTTAAAGAGCTTTTCGCACAAGCAGGTTCAGTTACATCTGCTGTGATTATAATGGATAAGATGTCAGGTCGTTCAAAAGGTTTTGGATTCGTAGAGATGGCAACAGAAGATGAAGCACAAGGTGCTATTTCTATGTTCAATGAACAAGAATTCGAAGGACGTAAACTTACAGTAAATGAGGCTCGCCCAATGGAAGCTCGTCCACCAAGACAAAGTGGTGGTGGATATGGTGGTGGAAATAGTCATGGTGGTGGACGCCGAGAATACTAATATTTAATTAGTTTTTTAAAAAAGAGCCTTAGTTGAAAAATTAAGGCTCTTTTTCTTTTTTACTAATTTGCATAAAATAGATACTTTTGTTATATTTTATTGGGTTGATAAGAATTTAGGGCGTGTAGTTCAGTGGTAGAACGCTGTCCTGATAAGACAGAGGTCGTAGGTCCGATTCCTACCACGCCCACATGGAGATAAATAAAAACGAAAATAATAATTTATCCCAGACAAAACCAAATGGAGGGATTTGGTGGAAACCAGCAATGGAGATATTTAGCGAGATATCAACATGGATTGCATTTCCTATAATAATGGCTGTTATGGGAGGTAAAATTTTAGATGAACATTATGGTACAAAGCCTTTTTTTCTTCTAGCACTTACTGGTTTAGCTTTTTTAATATCATCTTATGGTATAGTAAAAGCTGTAAAAAAATATTCAGCTAAAACTCGCCTGAATGATGAAGTCGGGCAGGTAAAAAAAGAAGAAGAAAATAATTTATGACACAAGAAGAAAATATAATAATAAAATTAGAAGAATCAGCTGATAATATACATAGCCAAGAAGGAGAAGAACAGATATCTCACGAATCTACTCTTTTTGCTGAACCCATTTATCACTATGGAAATTTTACAATTACAAATGCTTTATTTACTAGTTGGATGGCTGTAATTGTTATTATTGTTTTATCTTTTATAATTAGAAAAAAACTTAAAGAAATTCCTACAGGAATTCAAAATTTTATTGAAGTTATAGTAGAAGGTGCTTTATCTTTGTGTGATCAAGTTACAAATGATAGAGCATTATCTTTAAAGATTTTTCCGATTGCAATTTCTGTTTTCTTTTTTATTCTTGTAAATAATTGGTTTGGGATTCTTCCATTGGGATGGATGGGGATTATAGAAAAAGGAAAAGAAGGACTTGTGTTTGTACCTTATTTTAGAGGTGGAACAGCAGATATAAATACTACTATAGCTCTATCTATAATGGCTGTAGTCGGGGCGAATATTTTTGGAGTTTTTTCTATAGGATTATGGAAAACTTTTAACAAGTATGTTAATCTAAATGTACTTGGACAAATAGGCAAGAAGATTCGTAAAGATCCTACAATTATATTAGTTGCTCCAATTACGTTCTTTGTTGGTTTAATTGAAATTGTTGGTGAATTAGCGAAAGTGGCTTCATTGTCTTTTCGTCTTTTTGGTAATGTTTTTGCAGGAGAAGTATTGTTGGTCTCTATGGCAACACTTGTAGCATATGTAGTTCCAATACCATTTCTTTTTTTAGAAATACTTGTAGGAGTAATTCAAGCACTTATTTTTTCAATTTTATTAGTTGTTTATTTTACTATAAGTGCGTCTGATCATGACGAAGAGCATGGTGAAAATAAACATAGTGAAGATATAAAAGAAGTTAAAGTTATAAATGAACAAAAAGTTTTGTCAGTATAAAAAGTGGGCGTATATACTTTGGATATATAAAAATGTATCTAAAGTATATCTGCTCTCTTAATCGAAAGAGAGAAGATCATTATTAATTAATATAAAAAACATATGGAAGGATTAACACCTTTTGCAAAAGCAGTCGTTATGGCAGTGGGCGCAGTTGCTCCAGCAATATCTATTGGTTGGATTGGCTCAAAAGCCATGGAATCAATTGGACGTAACCCAGAAGCTGCTGGGAAAATTCTTGTACCAATGCTTCTTGCTTGTGCATTCGCTGAAGCTATTGCTATCTATGCACTTGTTATTGCATTTTCAATATAGTTGGTAGTTAGAAGATTTAAAATTTAAAAATTTTTAATTTTTAAATCTTTTATACTGCTCGTTATATACGAGTATTGTATTATTAATTTAAAAAATTTTAATTTTCTATGGATTCAATTATTAACACGTTTCATATTGATTGGAAGATAATGATTGCTCAGGCTTTTAATTTTGGAGTAGTTTTTATCGTTTTATATGTTTTTGCTCTTAAGCCTCTTATAAAAACAATGAAAGAGAGGACAGAAAAAATAGAAAAAGGAATAGTTGATGCTAAAAAAAATTCAGAAATTTTGAATAATACAAAAGCTGAATATGAAGAAATTTTAGTAAAAGCTCGTAATGAAGCAAACAATATTTTTCAAGAAGGTAGAAAAGAAGCTGAAACAAAAAAAACATTGATGTTAGAAAAGGCAAAAGAAGATGTTGTTGTTATGATTGAAAATGGTAAAAAAACTCTCGAAAATGAGAAAATAAAAATGGTTAATGAGGCAAGAGAAGAGATTGCTTCTATTTCAATAAAAATAGCAGAGAAGATACTTGGTAGTAAGGTTGATGGAAGTTTTGATGAAAAAACAATAAAAGAATTAAGTAATATATAAAATTATGTCGACAATATCAAACAATGATATAGCAAATGCGATTTATTTAGTTTCGAAAAATAAAACAGAAACAGAACTTCGTATTGTAAATAATAAAATAATAAAATTTCTTACTCATAAGAGATTTTTATCAAAAACTAATGATATTTTAGAACGACTAGATAAAATAATTAATCGTGAAAATAAAAAAATTATAGTTAAAATATCAAGTGCTAAAAAATTAAAAGAGGAAATAAAAATACAACTTGCACTTTTTTTAAAAAAACGTTATGAGATGGAAAAAATTGTTTTTAATGAAATAATAGACGAGAAATTATTAGGAGGAATAAGAATAGAGATTGATGACGAAATAATTGATTTAACAATAAAAAATAAGATTAGAAAATTACAAGAACATTTAACAAGAAAAATATGAGTACGAATTATATAGTAGAAAATTTAAAAAAAGAAATAGAAAATTTTTCATCAGAAATAAAAGCTGAAAAAGTAGGTCATGTTTTAGAAGTTTTTGATGGTATAGCAAAAGTTTCCGGACTTTCTGATATAAAATCATCAGAAATGGTTACTTTTCCAAATGGAGAAATAGGCGTTGCTCTTAACTTAGAAGAAGATTCTGTTGGTATTATAATACTTTCTGATTTTTCAAAGATAAAAGAAGGTGATGAAGTAAAAACTACTGGTAAAATTCTCGAGGTTCCTGTATCTGATAGTATTTTAGGAAGAGTTGTGAATGCTCTTGGTGTGGAAATAGATGGTAAGGGGGTTATCAAAGCAGATAAAACTTATCCAATTGAAAAAGTTGCTCCTGGTGTTATTACTCGTCTTTCTGTTAATGTTCCAGTATCTACTGGTATAAAAGTTATTGATGCCATTATTCCTATTGGAAGAGGTCAGCGTGAACTTATTATAGGAGATCGTCAGACAGGAAAGACAGCTATTGCTATTGATACTATTTTAAATCAAAAAGGTCAAAATATGATATGTGTTTATGTTTCTATTGGTCAAAAAGATTCTAAACTTCGTAAAATTCAAACTAAATTAGAAGAAGGTGGCGCTATGGCTTACACAATTATTGTTTCAGCTGGTTCTTCTGAACCTGCACCTTTATCCTATATTGCTCCTTATACTGGAGTATCTATTGCTGAATATTTTATGGATCAAGGTAAAGATGTATTAATAATTTATGATGATCTTTCTAAACACGCTGTGGCATATCGTGAAATCTCTCTTTTGCTTAGACGTCCACCAGGTCGTGAGGCTTATCCTGGAGATGTTTTTTATCTACATTCTAGATTGTTGGAACGTGCTTGTAGAAGAAATAAAGAATATGGAGGAGGATCTATCACAGCATTACCTATAATAGAGACACAGGCTGGTGATGTATCTGCTTATATTCCTACAAATGTTATTTCTATAACTGATGGACAGATTTTCCTTGAGACAGATCTTTTTTATAAAGGTATTCGTCCTGCTGTAAATGTCGGACTTTCTGTTTCTCGTGTAGGTTCTAATGCACAAATCAAAGCTATGAAAAAAGTAGCTGGTACTCTTAAATTAGACTTAGCACAATTTCGTGAACTTGAAGCATTTTCACAATTTGGTTCAGATCTTGATAGTGCTACTAAACAACAACTTGAACGTGGAAAGAGAGCAGTAGAAGTATTAAAACAACCACAATACGCTCCTGTAGCCATAGAACACCAGATAGTAGTACTTTATGCATTAGTAAAAGGTTATATGGATAATATTCCTGTAGAAAAAATTAAAGAATTTGAGGAAGGTCTTATAAATTATACAGAAAATAATAGTAAAAAATTCTTTAAAGAAATTTCTGAAAAACAAATGTGGAGTGATGCAGGAGAAGAAGAATTAAAAAAAGTAATTGAAGATTTTAAAATAAATTTCCTAAAGTAATAAATATGGCAAGTACAAAAGAAATTAAAAGAAGAATAAAAAGTGTAAAGAGTACAAAGAAAATCACAAAAGCGATGGAACTTGTTGCTGCTTCAAAAATGAAAAGAGCTGTATCTTCTACTTTAGCTTCTCGTTTGTATGCAGAATATTCTTGGGAAATTTTAACATCTATTGCTAAAAATATTGAAAAAATAACTCATCCACTTTTTATAGAACGTGAAACGAAAAATATATTACTTTTTATAATTTCTTCTAATAGAGGACTTTGTGGTGCATATAATACACAAATCATAAAAAAAGTTTTATCTTTTTTGAGAAATGATAATAAAGATCTTAATATAGATATTGTTACAATCGGTAAAAAGGGAGATATCATGATGCGTCGTATTGGAAAAAATATTATTGCTAGTTTTTTTGAAATTCCAGCAAATATTTCTATTTCTGACATTGTGCCAATTTCAGAGTTTGCAATAAATGAATATAATTTGGAACATTATGATAAAGTTTTTGTTGCTTATACTGATTATATTTCTGCTATTTCCCAAAAACCAAATATTAGACAAATCATTCCAGTTTCAAAAATTAGTTTAAAAGATTTGATGGATACGCTGGGGCCTCTTTCTTCAAAAGTAGATGAGGAGAATAAGATACTAAAAGGTCAAGAAAAGGTAGATTATTTATTTGAAGGAGATCAGAATCAGCTCATAGGATCACTTGCAGAAAAAATAACAAGAATGCAAATTTATCAGATGCTTCTTGAATCAAATGCTTCTGAACAATCTTCAAGGATGATAGCGATGAAAAATGCTTCTGACGCTGCTGGGGAAATGATAGATGATTTAACTTTAGTATTTAACAAAGCAAGACAGAGTAATATTACTAAAGAAATTTCAGAGATAAGTGCAGGTATGGCAAGTGCAAGTTGATTTTTTAAAAATTATTATCAATTAAAAATTATTATAAAATAATAAAAGTAAATTATGAAAACAACAGGTATCATAAAAAGAATAATAGGTCCGGTCGTAGATGTAACTTTTCCGAATGGAGTTCCAGATATTTATAATGCTCTTTCGGTTAAGAAAGGTAGTTCAACAATAATTTTAGAAGTAGAGCAACACATAGGAGAGAATACTGTTCGTTCTGTAGCTATGGATTCTACTGATGGTCTTTATCGTGGAATGGAAGTTGTAGATACAGGATCTCCTATCTCTGTTCCTGTTGGAAAAGTTACCTTAGGAAGAATGTTTAATGTTCTTGGTGCTCCAATAGATAATGGTAAAGAAATAACAGGTTCCATATCTCCAATACATCGTAAAGCTCCGAGCTTTGTTTCTCAATCTACAAAAGTTGAAATTTTAGAAACAGGTATTAAGGTTATTGATCTTATTTGTCCTGTTCTCAAAGGAGGAAAGGTAGGACTTTTTGGAGGAGCTGGTGTTGGTAAGACTGTCGTTATTCAAGAGCTTATTCACAATATTGCGGCAAATCATGGGGGATATTCTGTTTTTGCTGGTGTTGGTGAAAGAACTCGTGAAGGAAATGATTTGTATCATGAGATGAAAGATTCAAAAGTTCTTGATAAGGTCGCGATGGTATTCGGGCAAATGAACGAACCACCAGGAGCTCGTCTTCGTGTGGCTCTTTCAGGGCTCACAATGGCAGAATATTTCCGTGATCAAGAAAATAAAGATGTGTTATTTTTTATAGATAATATTTTCCGTTTTACTCAAGCAGGTTCTGAAGTGTCTGCCTTACTCGGACGTATTCCTTCTGCTGTCGGATATCAGCCAACTCTTGCGACAGAAATGGGGATATTACAAGAACGTATTACTTCTACAGATAAAGGTTCTGTTACTTCTGTGCAAGCTGTGTACGTGCCAGCCGATGACCTTACAGATCCAGCTCCAGCAACCACATTTTCTCATTTAGATTCTACTGTTGTGCTCAATCGTTCACTTTCTGAAATAGGTATTTATCCAGCTGTTGACCCTCTTGATTCTTCTTCAACTATTCTTGATCCAAATATTGTAGGGAAAGATCATTATTATGTTGCTCGTGAAGTTCAACGCGTACTTCAGCGTTATAAAGATTTGCAAGATATTATTGCAATATTGGGTATGGAAGAATTGTCTGAAGCTGATAAAGAGCTTGTTACTCGTGCTAGAAAAATTCAGAAATTCCTTTCTCAACCATTTTTTGTGGCAGAACAGTTTACAGGATCAAAAGGTGCTTATGTTCCACTTGCTGAGACAATAAGATCATTTAAAGAAATTCTTGAAGGTAAACATGATGATAAGCCAGAAGGAGATTTTTATATGAAAGGTGCTTTGTAAAAAATATGTCAAAACAATTAAAATTAAAAATAATAACACCGGAACGATTAGTATTGGAAGAAATGGTTGATCAAGTTAGTTTACCTACAACATTAGGTGAAATTACTGTATTACCAAATCATATTCCTCTTATAACTTCTCTTACTTCTGGAGATGTAGTAGCATTGGTAAATGGAGAATATGTTCCTATGGCAGTTGTTGGTGGTTTTGTTGAGATTAAAAAGAATGGAGATGATGTTACTCTTGTCGCTGTCTTGGCTGACTTTGCTGAACATTTATCTGAAATAACAGATGATAAAATAGAAAAAGCTAAAACTAAAGCAGAAGAACTTAAAAAACAAATGGAAAATAAAGAACATGTTGATTATGAACATTTTGCCTTAGAACTAGAAAGATCACTTACTCGTGTGAGAATCACTGATAAATGGAAAACTAAAAAATATAGAAAATAATTAATAAAATTTTTTATAAAAATCTTCAAAAAATTTTATAAAGAATTCAAAATAAAATAAATTATGTCTAAATTTTATGTAGTGGCGACGCCAATAGGGAATATGGGAGATATAACTTTTCGAGCGATTGAAACACTTAAAGAAGTGGATTTGATTTTATGTGAAGACACAAGACAAACAAAAAAAATTCTCCAAAAATATAACATAAATACTCCTACTATGAGTTATCATACACAGAGCAAGCTTGCAAAGACTGATAAAATTTTTGAATTATTAAAAGATGGGAAAAATCTAGCATTAGTTTCAGATGCAGGAACTCCTACTATTTCTGATCCAGGAGCGATGCTCATTTCTCAAATTAAAGACAAATTTAATTTATCTACAAACCCTGCTATCGCAGAAAATGTAGATGAAGTGCAAGTGATTCCAATACCAGGACCTTCTGCTGTAATTACTGCACTTTCAGCTTCAGGATTACCAACTCACGAGTTTACTTTTTTAGGTTTTTTACCACATAAAAAAGGAAGAGAAACTTTATTTAAAGAAATAGCTGTAGCAGAACGCACTATGGTTTTTTATGAATCTCCACATCGTATTTTAAAAACACTTGAATCGCTTATAAAATTTTGTCCAAATAAAAAAGTTTGTATTGCACGTGAAATAACTAAAATATATGAAGAGTTTAAAACTGGTTCAGCAGAAGAGCTTTTAGAATATATTACTAAAAATCCTATTCATCAAAAAGGAGAGTTTACCTTACTTGTTTCCTAATTTTATAACAAATCTTCTGGATCTACAAATACCTCATAGGAAAAGGGAAGAGAGGATAATAAATTATATAGATTTTGATCTATAGAAGAATTATGAGAAAGTTCAGACAAAGACCATTTTAGTGGATCTAATTTTATAAGGGCATTTGTTATATATTGATTTTTGTTTTTTAGAATAAATCCACTAAAAATATCTGGGTTATATTCTTTAAAGAGTTCAGCTAATATTTTTTTTGCTTCCAATGAATCTTCTTTGTTTCCTAGGTAAGTAATTTTAATAAAACGTTTATAAGGGGGATAATTTAGATTTTTCCTGTCTTGTAATTCTTCACGTACAAAAGGAAGTAAATTTTCTCCTCTTACTGCAAGGAGTGCAGAATCTTTTTTGTTTTTTGTATGAATAATAAATTTTCTTTCAGTTATTGATAGCATAGAAAGTAAGAGCTGAATTATCTTTTCACTCATTTTATAATTTGGTATAGTCCAAAGTCCATCGAAGGAAGCTATCATAGATAAATCAATTTTTTCTTTTAAATAGTAAAAAGCCATTTCTGTACCTACGAGTATCGATGGAGTGTTTTTTTTAAATTCATTTACAATTTTAGATGCACCAGATGCTGTTTTTGCTATTTCTTTATCTAATTTAAATATTTTATTTTTTGGAAATTTTTCTTTTAATTCCTCATAGACTCTATCTGTACCGATACCGAGTGGCATTAGATTCCAGCTTTTACAAATAGGACATTTGGTTTCTGGATCTTTCTCTGTATTACATTTATTGCATACAAACATTCTTTTTTTACCATTACTAGATAAATATAAGACTAAAGGAGCGAGACATTTATCACAATTAATTGTTTCATTACAATCTTTACATATTGTATATGTGGCTAATCCTTTTCTTAAAGAAAATATAAAAACATTTTTTTTATTATTTAGTGTATTTTCTATCTCCTTTAAACTATCTTCGGAAAATATTCTAAATTTAGAATTAATCGAATTTTCATTTTTATCAATATTTGGATCTATTATTTCTATTTTTGTATTACTAAAATTAGTCCTAAAAGATAATGGATATACTTCTCCTAGATTATCATTTTCTTTTCTTGCTATTGTTTCATAACGTAGCAATGTATCACCTAATATAAATTTTGCATTAATTTTTGAAGCAAAAATTTCAGAGAAAATTCGTGAATCAAAGTGAGGTCTTCGTATCATTTTGTAAGCATTTGAGCTTTCGTGTTCAACTATTATTACACCTATGTCTGTTCTTGAAATAGATAGAAATGGAGCAGTTCCTAAAATCAAAACTCCGTGTGATGAGTTTATTATTTGCTTGTATTGTTCTATTATTCTTTTTGGTTTTAAACCTCCGTGTATAAAGAAAGTAAAATTTTCAATACCTTTTGAAAGTGATTGATAAAATATCTCTATGTCATGTTCTGTTGGTAATACTAGAAAAACAGATTTTTTTAAAGCAAATTGCCCTCGTATCAAAGTTTTATAATAAGAGATACGATCTTCTAGTTGAGCTTGAAAAAGCAATTTTTCTGTTTTAATATTTTTATTAAAAATATTTGTTTCTATTTGATTATTGTTTTCAGTTAAGGCTTTTTGGTTATTCGTAGAAAGTTTTACTATCTCATCATACTTTTCTCTAAAAATAGAAGGAATAAAAGATACTATGCTACTATTTTTTTTTGAAACAAAATAAGAACTTAATAAAAGCGTAGATTCGATAAATTCATTTCTAAAAATAGAATGTTCTTTTATTTCGTCTATCTTTTTTAAATTAAAAGACATTTCTTTTAATTTTGATTTAATATTACTTGCATCTTCAGAGGATATTACCAAACCTAAAATTTTTTTATTACGTATTGGTATATTTACAATACTTCCATTTTTAATATCTTTAGCCGTAAAATAGGTTAAATCTGTTTTAAAAACTCCTTTTTGAAGTGGTATTACTGTAACTATTTTCATCTTTTCATTCTATCATAATTTGTGATATATTAACCTTATGGGTATTTTTTCAAGAAAACTAGGAATAGATTTAGGGACAGCAAATACTTTAGTATTTTTACCCGGAAAGGGAATAGTTTTAAATGAGCCTTCTGTTGTTGCAGTTTCTGAGCAAGACAATAAAATTTTAGCTATTGGATTTGAGGCTAAAGATATGATAGGAAAAACTCCAGATTCTATTATTACTTATTGTCCAATGAAAGATGGAGTTATTGCAGATTATCGTGTTACTGAAGCAATGCTTCATTATTTTATAAATAAAGCATTAGGTAAATTTAATTTTTTTAAACCAGATGTTATGATTTCTGTTCCTGCTGGAGTTACTTCTACGGAACGTAGAGCAGTTGTTGAGGCAGCGATACGTGCAGGTGCAAGAAATGCTTATGTTGTGAAAGAGCCAATACTAGCTGCAATAGGTGCTGGTATTCCCATTTATGAATCAAAGGGATATATGGTTGTCGATATTGGTGGTGGCACAACAGATGTTGCTGTCATATCTTTAGGTGGGATTGTTGCTTCTACTTCAGTAAAATGTGCAGGAAATAAAATTGATCAAGCTATCGCTGATTATATTAAAAAAACATTTAACCTAGCTATAGGAGACAGAACAGCAGAAGAAGTAAAAATAAAAATTGGTGCGGCTCTTTCTCTTGAAGAAGAATTAAAAGTTACAATAAAAGGACGAGATTTTATACAAGGACTACCAAGGTCTGCACAGGTTGGAACTAATGAAATAGTAAAAGCAATAGATGGAGAATTAAAACAAATAGTAAAGGCTATTAAAGACGTATTACAAGAAACGCCACCAGAGCTAGCTTCTGATATTATAGATTATGGAATTATTATGACAGGTGGTTCTTCTCAATTGCGTAATTTAACTGATTTGGTTTATAGAAAAACTGGAGTAAAAGCCACACTAGCTGAAGATTCTCTTTTTTGTGTTGTGAAAGGTACAGGTTTAGCACTCGAACACTTAGATGTTTACAAAAAAACAGTTTTAAGTAAAAAGTAAACTTTACTTTAAAAGTTTTAATTTATTTTTTATACAAAAATATGGGCATACTCAAATATTTAGATAAAAATAATTTGCATCATGCATATTTGATAGAAGGTGAAAGAAATGAAATTCTACCTGAAATTTTTAAATTTTTAGAAGATTTAGGTGTAAAAACTTCTAATAATCCAGATTTTTATAATATAACAATAGATTCTTTTAAAATAGAAGATGCTCGTAACCTAAAGTCAGTTCAATATGAAAAAAGTTTTTCTGGTGGAAAAAAAATATTTTTAATTTCTGTAAATAATTTTTTATTAGAAGCACAAAATACTTTATTAAAAATTTTTGAAGAACCTAAAGAAGATACACATTTTTTTATAATTATTCCTAATAAAAATATATTATTAAAAACCTTAATATCTAGATTTTATTTAATTTCTTCTAATCAAGATATGTCTGATGATCAATTAATATTAGCAGAAAAATTTATTTTAATGCCAGTAAAAGAAAGATTATTTTTTATGAAAGGATTTTTATCAGAAGAGGAAGATAGTGAAGAAAATTTGATAATTCAACCTTTGAGCAATCGAGCAAAATCTTTGAATTTTTTAAATGCTCTTGAAGTAAGTTTATATAAGAGAAAAAATCAAATTTTATTAAATGACTTTTTTCCTCATTTATTAAAGGTTCGTGAATTTGTAAATCAACCAGGTTCTTCTTTAAAGAGTCTAATGGAATCTATTGCTTTAGCTATTCCAAATTTTTAATTATTTTTTTTATATTATGGTATAATATATTTATGCAATATAATTTTTCAAATTTTAAATTAGAAATAAGTAAGATTGTAGACTATTTAAGCAAAGAATATGGTCAATTAAATATTGGCCGTGCGTCACCAATGATTTTAGATAGTGTTTCGGTAGAATCTTATGGTTCTTACGTATCATTGAAAAACATAGCATCAGTTTCGATTGAAGACCCTAAAACATTACGTATTATTCCTTGGGACAAAAATCAGATAAAAGGAATTGAAAAAGGTATAGTTTCTTCTAATTTGGGATTATCTGTAGCTGTAGATGGTGAAGGTATAAGAGTTATTTTTCCACAGCTAACCACAGAGACTCGTCAGACGCTTGTTAAAGTTTTGAAAGAAAAATTAGAAGAAAGTAGAATAACAGTACGAAAAGAACGTGAACAAGTCTGGGACAAAATTCAAAAATTAGAAAAAGAAGGTAATCTAACAGAAGATGAAAGATTTAAAGCAAAAGAAGATTTACAAAAAGTTATAGATGAAATAAATCAAAAACTAGAAAATGTTTTTGAAAAGAAAGAGAAAGAAGTAATGGGGTAAAAAATTAGGAATTAATAATTACGAATTACAAATTGAACATACTTATATTTATAATAATTCTTCTTGTTCTTGTACTGATCCATGAGTTTGGGCATTTTTTTTCTGCTAAAAAATTTGGTATTAGAGTAGATGAATTTGGTTTTGGTTTTCCACCAAAATTGTTTGGTATAAAAAAAGGGGAGACAGAATATACTTTTAATCTTTTACCAATTGGTGGTTTTGTTAAAATTTTTGGTGAAAATCCTGATGAAGAAAATACTAATGGGCCAGATGCATCTAGGAGTTTTATAAATAAACCAAAATATAAACAGGCAATAGTATTACTTGCTGGAGTTTTTGCTAATTTTTTACTTGCATGGATTTTATTTTCTATTGGTTTTTTGTCTGGTCTTCCTACATCAGTTGGCAGTGAACCAAAAGGATATAAAATCGTAGATTCTCACTTGGTTGTAGTATCTGTCTTAGATGATTCTCCTTCAGAAAAGGGTGGATTAAGATCTGGAGATAGAATAATTTCATTAAGGAGTGAAAATGAGATAGTCTCAGAGATCAATCCTGATATATTAAAATCTTTTGTCGTTTCTCATGGTGATAAAGAAATTGAAATTGGTTATACAAGAGGAAAAAACATAGAAACGAATATTGTAAAAATAATTCCTATTAAAAATTCTGTTAATGAGAGCTATAGTATTGGTATTTCTATGGACCAGATAGGAATAGTAAAATTACCTATTTTAAGAGCTTTTTGGGAAGGATTTAAACTTGACTGGTTTGTTGCAAAAGGTACCGTTATCGGGCTTTATACGCTCATTAAAGAGGGTATAATGGGTGAAGGGAGCTTTGATTCAGTTACTGGACCTGTTGGAATGGTTGGAATAGTCGGTGATGCCTATCAATTTGGTTTTGTATATTTATTATCTTTTGCAGGTTTAATTTCCGTAAATTTAGCGATAATAAATCTTTTACCATTTCCAGCATTAGATGGTGGACGTTTGTTTTTCTTACTTATTGAAAAAATAAAAGGTTCTAGAATAAATCCTAAATTTGCAAATGGTGCAAACATGGTAGGTTTTTTGATTTTAATTATTCTTATGCTTTTAATTACTTATCACGATATTATAAAACTATTTTAGTTTTCAATAAATTGAACTGGTAGAAGAATTCTTATTTGGTTATTTTTGATAAAAAGATCATTACAGGGTATAATCTTTATATGCTTTTAAATTTGATTAAAGTATTTTTGCCAATGATTGTCGCTCTTTTGATTGGGCTTTTTATTACACCACTTGCAACACATTTTTTTTATAAATATAAAATGTGGAAAAAATATTCTCGTAATAATGTTACTAATTTGGATTTTCAAAAAATCCATAATGAGAATGAAGAAATTAAAACACCCAGGGTTGGTGGAATAATAATTTGGGTTTCTGTACTCTTTTCAACTTTAATATTTTATTTTATATCTGTTTTATTTCCAGGAGATATGACTGGAAAAATAAATTTCTTAAGTAAGAATCAAACGTTGATTCCTCTTTTGGTTTTACTTTTTGGATCTTTTTTGGGACTCTGGGATGATCTTATACAAATCTATGGAAAAGGAAAGATCGCTCAAGACGATAAATCTTGGCGCAAATGGAAAGCACTTTTAATTGTTTTTATATCTTTTTTAATTGGAATTTGGTTTTTTTATAAGTTAGGAATGACCTCAATAAGTATTCCTTTTGGTGGAGAAATGTATTTAGGTATTTTTATTATTCCATTTTTTATTATTGTTTCTTTAGCAACTTTTTCTGGGGGAGTTATTGATGGTATCGATGGACTTTCTGGTGGTGTATTTGCTTCTATTTTTACAGCATATTCTGTAATTGCATTTATAAACAACCAAATTGATATTGCTGCATTTTCAGCTGTTATTACTGGAGCAGTATTATCATTCTTGTGGTTTAATATACCACCAGCAAGATTTTATATGGGTGAGACTGGTATTATGGGACTTACTATAACCTTAGCAACAATATCATTTTTAACAGACTCTATTTTAATTCTTCCTATTATTAGCATGCCACTTGTTATAAGTTCTGCATCAGTTATTTTACAAATTCTTTCAAAAAAATTAAGAGGAGGAAAAAAAATATTTATACTTGCTCCGATACATCACCATTTTGAAGCACTTGGATGGCCTTCTTATAAAGTTACTATGCGTTTTTGGATTTTATCTATTGCTTTTTCTGTTATAGGTATAATTTTAGCGGTAATAAGTAAATAAAATTATGTTTAAAAAAGTAGATAAATTTTTTTTAATAATTATTTTTCTTCTAATTTTTTTAGGAGCTGCTATTTTTGTTTCTGCTTCATTGGGAATTTTAGCTAAAAATCAAGGAACCTTTTATTCAGTTCTTTTTAGTCAACTAGTCCTTGGTTTTGGTTTTGGTTTTTTGGGTATGTATTTTGCTCTTAAGGTAGATTATAAATTCTGGAGGAAATATTCTTTTTATATTTTATTAGGATCAGTACTATTAACTACAGCAGTTTTTATTCCAAACCTAGGATGGACTCATCTAGGAGCGAAAAGATGGATAGATTTTGGTTTTGTTAGATTTCAACCAGTAGAAATCTTAAAATTTGGTTTTATAATTTATTTTGCAGCTTGGCTTTCTTGGGTAAAGAACAAAGTTCAAGATTTTAAATTTGGTATTCTCCCGCTAGGTATTTTACTTGGAATTATTGCAATAATTTTATTTAATCAACCAGATACTAAAAGTTTTATTTTGATCACTATTACAGGTATATCTATGCTTTTTGTTTCTGGGGTATCCATGAGATACATATCTTTAATAGGAATAAGCTCAGTTTTGGTTCTTGGTACTCTTGTATTTTTTACTCCATATCTTCAAGAGCGTGTAAAGACATTTATTGATCCATCACAAGACCCTCAGGGTTCTTCTTATCAAATACAGCAATCACTAATAGCCATAGGTTCAGGTGGAATTTTTGGTAGAGGGTATGGTCAGAGTATTCAAAAATTTAGTTATTTACCAGAACCGCAAGGGGATTCTATTTTTGCAGTAATTGGAGAAGAATTAGGTTTTATTGGAAGTGTTGGAATAATTTTTCTTTATTTACTTTTTGTCTTACGTGGACTTCGTATCGCAAACAATTCTCCAGATTTATTTAGTAGACTTTTGGTTTCAGGAATTGTTATACTAATTGCAGCACAATCTTTTATGAACATAGCTTCTATTACTGGAGTTTTTCCATTAACAGGAGTACCTCTTCCTTTTATGAGTCATGGAGGAACTTCATTAATGATAGATCTTATAGCAATAGGAATAGTGCTTCAAATATCAAAGTTTCAAAATAAAAAATAATATAAATAAAATTAATTATGAAAATAGTATTTACAGGAGGAGGAACAGGTGGACATTTTTATCCAATTATTGCTGTTGCTCAAAAAGTTAATCAAATAATAGATAAGGAAAATATAATAGGAGTAAAACTTTATTATTTTTCTGATGATCCCTATGACAAAGAAATGCTTTTTGAGAATGGGCTTATTTTTGAAAAAGTTTATGCTGGTAAAATGCGTACATATTTTTCTATTAAAAATTTTTTTGATATGTTTAGAATGTTTTTGGGTTCAATAAATGCTATATATAAGATATTTTCAATTTATCCTGATGTTGTTTTTGGTAAAGGTGGATATGCTTCATTTCCGACTATTTTAGCAGCAAGGATTTTACGTATACCTATTATAATTCATGAATCAGATTCTACTCCAGGTAGAGTAAACAAATGGGCTGGACATTTTGTTAAAAAAATTGCTATTTCTTTTAAAGAAGCTGTAGACTATTTTCCTAAAAAATTTGTTGTATGGACAGGGCATCCAATAAGAACCGAAATAGAGCATCCCATTCAATACGAAGAAGCATTAAATTATTTTAAACTAGAATCCAACCTACCGGTTATACTAGTTTTAGGTGGTTCACAAGGCGCAGAACTTATAAATAATATTATACTTGATGCACTACCAAGACTTTTAAATAATTTTCAGATTATACATCAAATAGGAGTTAATAACTTTAATAGTGTTTCAGCAAGAGCAAAAGTTATACTTGAAAAAAAACAAGAAAAAGCTAGATACTTACCTTTTGCTTTCTTGAATCCACTCACAATGAAAATGGCTGCTGGTGCAGCGACTATCGTAGTATCAAGAGCAGGATCTACAATATTTGAAATAGCATCTTGGGGTATACCTTCTATTTTAATTCCAATAACTAAAACTAATGGTGATCATCAAAGAAAAAATGCTTTTAATTATGCTCATACTGGAGCATGCAAGGTAATAGAGGAAGCAAATATGACTGCAAATATTTTGAGTTCAGAGATCGAAAGAATAGTGGAAGATAAAGAAATTTGGAATAATATGGCCAATAGTGCAAAAGCATTTAATAAACCTGACGCTGCGTATAAAATAGCTCGTGAATTAATAGATACAGTTTTGAGCCACGAGAAATAGATGTTAGAATAAATAGATGTCAGAGAAAGAACAAGTAGAGAATAAAAATAAAGTAGTCACAAGATTTGCACCTTCACCTACGGGTTTTATGCATGTTGGTGGTATTCGTACTGCTTTATATGCTTGGCTTTGGGCAAAGAAAAATAATGGTACTTTTATATTACGTATTGAAGATACAGATAAGGAAAGGGAAGTCAGAGGATCGATAGAACACATTATCGAATCATTAAATTGGTTAGGAATTAATTGGCATGAAGGTCCAAATATTGGAGGACCACATGCTTCTTATTTACAATCAGAAAGATTAGATTTATATAAAAAATATGCACAAATTTTAATTAATAAAGGTTTGGCATACCCTGATCCATATACTGAAGAAGAAGTTGGAGTTTTTCGTGATACAGCAGAACTTGCAAAAAAACCATTTTTATATAGAGAACATCGTCCAGAAGTTTTTGATAAATGGGACGGCGCGAAACCACTTCGTTTTAAAACTCCTGAGATAAAAAGTTATAAATGGAACGATTTAGTTTATGGAAATCTTTCTGCTGGGCCTGAAGCACTGGATGATTTTATTTTAATAAAAAGTGATGGTTATCCAACATACAATTTTGCACATATTGTAGATGATATTGAAATGTGTGTGACACACGTTATGCGTGGACAAGAATTTATTTCTTCTACTCCTAAATTTTTATCTATTTATGAAGCATTAGGCATCAAACCTCCATTTTATGCCACATTGCCACCAATAATGGGGTCAGATGGAAAAAAGAAACTTGGAAAAAGAGATGGCGCAAAGGATGTTTTAGAATATAGAAATGAAGGGTATTTACCCGAAGCCATGATTAATTTCTTAGCTCTTTTGGGTTGGAATCCTGGAGATGAAAGAGAGATATTTACTGTAGATGAGCTTATAGAAGCTTTTGATATTTCTCGTATAGGACATTCTGGAGCACAGATGAATTTAGAAAAATTAGATTGGATAAATAAAGAACATATCAAAAAATTATCCAAAGAAGAGTTAAGAAATAATATTTTTAAATATTTACCAGATGAAATAAAAATAGAAAAAATTATTCCTATAATTTCAGAAAGAATTTCAAAATGGAGTGATATAACAGAAATGATAAAAAGGGGGGAGTTGGATTTCTTCTACAAAGAACCAATCTATTCTAAAGAGAAATTAATATATAAAGATTCAACGCAAGAAGAAATATCAAATAATATAAAAAATATTATTTTAAAACTTGATGAAATAGATGAAAATTCTTTCTCAAAAGAGAAAGTCAAAGAGTGCTTAAATCTAGTTTCTCAAGAGACTGGAAAAAGTGGAGCTATATTGCACCCAGTACGTTTTGCATTATCAGGCTTAGATAGATCCCCAGATCCATTTATTATTGCAGAAATTTTAGGAAAAAATGAAACTTTATTACGATTACAAAAAGCTTTATAGGTTTATAATTATATTTTTTTTAGGAATTTTGATGTTAGTTCCTTTTGTTTTTTCTTATGCAGAAACCATAGAAGAACTTAATAATAAAATAGGTCAAAAGAATATAGATATAACAAAGCTAGAACAAGAGATAGCATTATATCAATCTCAAATTAATAATTTAGGTAAACAAAAAAGTTCTTTAAGTAGTTCTATTAAACAATTAGACTTAAGTAAAAAAAAATTAATTGCAGATATATCTATAACTCAAAATAAAATAGACAAGACTAATTTAACAATACAAGAATTAAGTTTAAATATAAATGATAAAGAAGATATTATTTTAAATAATAGTAATGTTATAGCATTAGATATAAGAAGAATGAATGAGCTTGAACAAAATGATTTAATAGAAACAATACTATCAGAAAATGATTTTACTATTATTTGGAATGATATAGAAAATATGTCTTCTATCAGTAATGCATTAATAGAAATGACGACTAAATTAAAAAAAGTAAAAAATAATTTAGAATACACAAAAAAAGAAACAACCGATGCAAAAAATGAACTTATTACTCTTAAATCTAAATTAAATGATCAAAAAAAGATAGTAGAGCAAAACACAAAAGAAAAGAATAAGCTCTTAACACAAACAAAAAATAGTGAGACTAGTTATCAAAAATTATTAAAAGATAGACTTGCAAAGAAAGAAGCTTTTGAAAAAGAAGTAGAAGGCTATGAATCACAAATAAAATTTATATTAAATCCATCTTTGCTTCCACAAAAAGGAGTTTTGTCTTGGCCACTTGATTATGTATATATAACTCAATTATTTGGTGTTACAAAGGATTCTAAGCGTTTATACGCTTCAGGATCACATAGTGGTGTCGATTTTAGAGCTTCTATAGGTACTCCAGTTAAATCAGTTGCAGATGGAGTAGTCGTTGGTGTTGGAGATACTGACAAGACCTGCCCATATGCTTCTTTTGGTAAATTTATATTTATTAAACATAACAATGGATTATCTACTACTTATGGTCATCTTTCACTTATTAAAGTTTCAGAAGGTCAAAAAATAAAAAGGGGAGACATAATAGGATATTCTGGAAATACTGGGCACACTACAGGTCCACATTTACACCTTACTGTTTATGCTTCTGAAGCTGCAAAAATGGAGACTAGACCAAGTAAGGCTTGTGAAGGACGTTCTTATACTATGCCAATAGCACCAACAAATGCCTATCTTGATCCAATGTATTATCTTCCATCTTTACAATAGAAGTTATATTAACAATTATCATTGTAAATAATTTTAATATAATGGTAAAATAAAAATATGGAAAAAGATATTAAAAAAAATAAAAAATTTTTTACTTATAATAACAAAGAGGGTGGATTTTTAAAGTTAATAATTTTTCTAGTTATTGCTTTATTTTTAATGAAATATTTTAAAATAAATGCATCTGATATAATTAACTGGATTAAGGATTTATTTATTAGTATTTTAAATTAAAACTAAAATGAAAAAAAGTAATAAATCAGAAAAAGGGATAAGTCTTATCGGAATTCTATTATTAGGATTCATTCTTATACTTGTTCTTAGTTATTTTAAAATAAGTGTAAGATCTGTGATAGAAGATCCTTTAGCTCAAGACAATATAAGCTATATTGGTGGAAATACTAGAAATTTATGGGATGATTATTTTAAAAAACCAGCTTTTTATTTATGGAATGATGTTTTTATAGATATTTTCTGGGTATCTTTTATAGATAATATGGAAAGAATTCGTGATGGTAAACCTACTGATTACGAAAATCTTGCTCCTACGCTTAATCAATAGGGAATAACACATTTTAGTATCTTTTGTACTAATCTATTTAATTAATAGTATGTCGCACAATATATCTTTAGGGCATATATATAACAAAAAGGCTATTTACATGAACTAGAAAGCTCATAACCTGCTGCTTCTGCTTCCATTGGAGTTAAGAAATATATTCTATTTTCTTGTTTGATTGTTTTTCCTGAAGAGCAACTTAAAGAATAGTATTTACTTCCTCTAGTTGAACCAAAAAAATTTCCTAGAGTTGAACTTTTTATTATATTTGAATTTAATGAATTTGGTATTTGGTTATCTAAATTTGGATACATAGATCCTACAATATTTGCTTCTTGATCTATATACTCTATTTTTATGCCCTCTTGTACCTGATTTTTTGATAGTCTACCTAGCTCAAATGAGCCCAGACCAACCAAAATTATTATAATAATTACCAATATATCTTTACCTTTTTCATTTTCTATAAATTGCTTGATTTTTTCCATATAATTGTTTATACTTCATTCTGTTGATTTATAAGTAAATATTAACATTTAATAATATAAAAACATATGGCACATAGAAAAGCTGGCGGAACCGCGAAAAATTTAAGAGATTCTAATCCAAAGTACCTAGGTACAAAGCTTGCTGATGGCCAAAAGGCTCAATCTGGCTCTATTATCATTCGCCAGCGTGGTACAGCGATTATGGCTGGAAAGAATGTATCTATGGGGAAAGATCACACACTTTTTGCTTTAAAGCCTGGAATGGTCAAATTTGGCTCAAAACGTAAAACATCTTTTAATGGTAAGACTGTTGTTAAAAAGGTAGTAAATGTAGTCTAAAACTCCCCTTCTTTTAAAATAAAAAACCCCTTAAATTAAAATAGGGGTTTTTTATTTTAAATTATATTTTTTCTACAATAAGTTTAAAAAATGATTTTTTATTTTTAATAACAACTGGTATTTCAAACTCCCCTATTTCTTTTATTTGTTTTTCTAAGACAATAAATTTCTCTTCTATTTGTATACGATATTCTCTTTCCATAGAATCTATTAATGTTTTTTTGTGAATTGTAGAAAAAAGATGACCTTTTTCGTCTGATTTTGCTTTTATTATTATGGTTTTACCTTTTATTTCTTCTAAAATTTTAATCAAAAGATCTTCTTGTATTTCCCTTTCTATTATAATTTCTTTTTTATTTTTTTCTATTTCTGCTATTGCTTTTGGCGTTGCAAGCGTGGCCCATTTTTTGGGAAATAAAAAATTTAAGGCATAACCATCATTTACTTCCTTTATATCATATTTTTTACCTACTCTAGATATATCTTGTAAAAAAATTACCTTCATTTTATTTTTATTATTTTAATAATAATTCTATTGCTTTATTTAGCTGCACGTCATTTTTTTGTTCTATATCTTTCTTTGTAAAAAGTATTTCATAATCAGGAGTCAATCCTTTTTCTGATATAGAATTACCCTTAGGGGTTAACCACTTAGCTACTGTAATTTTTAACATAGTATTTGGTGTAACTTTCAATAATTCTTGAACAGAACCCTTGCCATAACTTGTTCCTCCAACAAGAAAAGCTTTTTTGTAATCTTGCATTGCACCAGCTAAAATTTCAGAAGCAGATGCAGAACCACCATCTATTAGGATTCCAAATTTTAATTTATCACTAAATATGTCATATCCCTGACTTCTATATATTTTAGGTTTAAGATTATCTCCATAATCTTCTGTTACTACAACTTTTCCACTATCTAAAAACCAACTAGCCATACTAACTGCTGCATCTAAATATCCTCCTGGATTACCTCTTAAATCAAGTAATAATTTATCAGTTTTTGTTAAAGAAAATTCTTTTAAGGCTTCTCGAAATAATTCTGCAGAATTAGCAGAAAAACTATAAAGTTTGATTACAAAAATACCATCTTTTCTTAATTCTGTATCAAGTGTTGGTATGTTGATGACACCTCTCGTAACATTTATTTCTTTAGGTTCTTCATCTCCTTCACGAAAAATTGTAAGAGTAACAACAGTACCGACATCTCCTCTGATTAATTTTATTGCCTTATCTATACTTAAATTAGATGTTAGAGTATCATTAATTTTAAGAATTTGATCACCTGATTTTATATTAGCCTTATACGCTGGAGTATCTTTTAAAGGAGCAATCACTGTTAATATTTTATCTTTTATTCCAATTTCCATACCAACTCCACTAAAATTTCCCTGTATATCATCTTCAAAAAGTTTAGCTTCTTCTGGATTAAAAAATGTACTATATGGGTCATTTAAAGAGCCTACAAGGCCAGAAATAGCACCATAAAGCTTGTCTTGGTCACTTGTATTGCTGACATTGGGATATTTTTCATTTATATCATTCCAAACTTTCCAAAACGGAGAAAAATCAGTCTCTGTTGAAGCAGCTGTCTCTTTGTTAAGAATATTGACAACTTTATTTATTTCTGGTCTTTGTATAAAACCTATATAAATACCCAAACCAAAAAAAATAACTACAAGTAGTACTGTCGCTCTAGCACGTCTTACTTTAATATATTCTATAAATTTATTCATTGATTATTAAATTTAATTTGTATCATCTAAAACTATTGATCCTTCTGTTTTTATTTCTTTAAAATTATTATTTTCAGAAAAATTCTCAAAAGTCTTATCTTTTATTTTGCCTTCCTTTTTTTGTTCTTTATATAATAAATAGCTAATATATAAAAAAGATAAACCAGTTAAGGAGAATAATATATTCTTTAGAGAATATGGAAAACCTAAGTATGGTAATACTGCTACCCAAATACCCAAAATTAAAATTATTTTTATTTTACTCATATAATTATTATACTTCATAAATACTTAATAATGCAAATCAAAAATAATAGAATCAATATTCTTTAATAACATATTTTTAATTAGTTTTTAAAACATTATTTAAAATATTCTGGTGTATTTATAGACATCCAGTCTAAGAGTTGACGCATAATATACGATGCACCTACGCTGTTTGCTGAAGGTCCTGCTTCCATCATTATTGTAAATGCATATTGTGGATTTTCGTATGGGAAAAAACCAATAATCCATGAATTGACCTTGTCTTTATTTACACCCAATTGTGCTGTTCCTGTTTTAGAAGCAACTTCTATGTAGGGAACGTTTAATAAAATAGAAGTTCCAAATGTCACACTTTGCCTCATTCCTTCATGTGCTACATCAAAATATTCTTTTTTTAAATCTATTTTTGAAATTATTTTTTCTTTTTCTTTATCTTCTAAAATATAATGTGGAGTTATTAATGTTCCATAATTTGCTAATGCAGAAACTGCACGAGTCATTTCCATTGGAGTTACCTGAAATCCATATTGTCCAATAATAGTATGATAAGTATCTCCGACACGCCATTGTTCACCTTTAAAATTTTCTATTTTCCACAAAGGACTAGGAATTACACCACCTTTTTCATCTGGTAAATCAAGACCTGTCTTTTCTCCAATACCAAAAAGTTTAGCATATTTTTCTATGTTATATATACCAATACCTTTCTGACCTTCAAATCCCCCACCTATTTCATAAAAATATACGTCACTTGATACAGCAATTGCTTCTCTCATATCTACCCATCCGTGTGCTTTCCAGTCTTTGAAAACAGTTTTTTCATTTGGAAAATATGGATTAGGTATCGATATTGAACCTGTAGATAATATTTTTTTATATGGATCAATTACTTGTTCATTTAATGCTCCAATAGCAAAAAAGGGTTTTACGATAGAACCTGGTGTGTATAATCCAGATATTGTTCTATCTAGAAAAACTTTTCTTTTATCTTTAAAATAATCACCAATTATTTTGGAATCTTTTCCTAAAGAAAGTATCTCTGAATTATATTCTGGAAAACTTACAGAAGATATTATTTCTCCATTTTTTACATTAATTAATACGCCAGCTCCACCAGAAAAAGAATTACTTTTCGATAAATTTTTAATTAAAGTATATAATTCTGTTTGTATACGTGAATCAATTGTTGTTATTAAATCTACACCACGTACTGGTGTATTTACTATATTTTCTGAATGAATCTCTCTTCGTGCGTCTATTTCAACTATTTTTGAGCCATTTTGACCTCTTAGTGCTAAATCATATTGTTTTTCAAGACCATCTTTACCTATAAATTCACTTTGCCAATAATTTCCAGACTTATCTTGAGTAGGATAACTAACATAACCTAAAACATGAGAAAATCCAGGTGATAGATATGTACGAATCATGGTTGGCATATTAATTTCTTTTTTATTCCAAGCTATTTCTTTTTTATTTCTATCATAAATAATTCCTCTTTCACTAAAAATAATTTGTTTTTCTAAAATATTACTCTCACTTCTACTTAAATATACTTCACCTTTTTGTATTTGAAGATAAGCAAGTCTCACTGTAAATATTATTAAAAATAGTAAAAAAAATATTGATATAGAAGAAATAGTTTTTTTAGAAATTGGTTTTTCTATTCGTCCTTCAAATTGTTGACGGTCAAAATTTTCTAAATTTTTAGAATCAAGAAAAATTTCATAAGGTTCTACAAAGAAATTAGCATTTTTTATTTTTTGTTTATTAAATATTTTTCTCCTCATTTCATTATTTATTCTCTAGATCTTATTTTCTTTTTAAGAGATTCCACAACTATTAAAATTAAAAATGAAAAAATTAAAGAAATAATATATATATTAAAAAATCTAGCTTCTTTGACTCCAAAAAGTAAATCTGAAAGAAAAAATAGAATTATAGCTTCCAAAAAAAAAGAGAAATATATTATAGCCATTAAACCCAATATTAAAGAAACCCAAAAAGGCCAAAAAAGTATTGAAATCAATAACAATAGAGAAAAAAAAATTCGAAGTATCATACCCCTATTTTACACACTTAAATTTAAAATACAAATTTTCTTTAAAATATTTTTCTCCAAATAAAACGTAGAATAATAAAAATTAAAATAAATAAAATTCCATAAAATAATATTTTATTATTAAAAATAAAAGAAAAGATAGTAAAGAAAAAAAGTTCTACATATTTAAATGGTTTTAAGACAGAATCTGGTATTATTGTCTTTGAGTTTGTTTTAATTTTTGAATTTACTAAAGTTTTTGTATTATCTAAAGCTTCGATTTCTTTTTTAATTTCTTCTTTTTTAAGATCAGATGTTATGTTTGTATTTTGTCTAAATTCTTCTAAGATGTTTGTACTAGAAATTATTGGTTCAGTAATAAAATCTGGTGTTTTATTTTCTACTATATTTTTAAGATCTGAGGCTGAGTTTGATATAGTATCACTTATATTAGAAATAAGATTGGTGTTTATTTGTTCTGAAAATATTTTTTTTGAAATAGTACGTGAACTTTTTTCTGTTTGATTCTCTGCGAGAAATACTTCTTCGTATTTTCCCTCAGAGATTAAAAATTTAGCATTTTCAATTTTACCAAAAATGGTATGATCCCCTGCTGTGACTGTCCAATCTATAGATACGTCACCTGCTGTTTTAGGAGATAAAATAAAATCTTTTTTACCTAATAATGTTGTTTTATCAAAAAAAACTATAGTTCCAGATAGTTCTCGTTCATCAGAATTATAAATAAATGTATATATTTTAATTTTATCTTTTTCTTCAAAAGGATCTTTTGAATACCAAATATTTCCTGGTACAAAACCAACATTAAGATTTTCCGCAAATATTTTTTGTAAAGGTAAAAAAGAAAATATTAAAAATAAAATTAATCCAAGTTTTTTAAGAGTCATATATAATATTATATATTTTTTTACTCTTTATTCAAAGCTTCAATTGGGTTTAGTTTTGAAGCATTACGAGCTGGGAATACTCCAAAAATTATTCCTATAATCATAGAAATAGATAAAGATATAACGACACCATAAATAGGAACAATAAATTTCCAAGAAAAACCAAAACTTTCTGCAACTTTTGATATTATGTATGCAAATAATGCACCACCTAAAATACCTATAATGCCACCTAAAAGCGTCAAAAGTACAGCTTCTATTAAGAATTCAAATAAAATATCTTTGTTACGAGCGCCTAAGGCTTTTTTAAGTCCTATCTCCCCTATTCTTTCTGTAACAACTACATACATTATATTCATTACACCTACTCCACCAACAATTAATGATATTAGAGCAATAGCAATAAGAAGAAATGTAATGGCTTGTAGTATTGTATTAAAAACACTTAAACTTTCTTCTTGTGTATTTACTTTAAAATCATCACGAGAAGGGTCTGTTATATTATGGTTTCTTCGTAAAACTTCAGAAACATCAAGTGCTGAAATTTTTGCTTTACTATTATCATATAATTCAACAACAGCATAAAATAAATAATCAATTCCCAAAATTTTCTTTTGTAAAGTAGATACTGGAATAAAAATTTGTTTATCATCATTGGAAATACCCGTACTACCTTTACGTTCATAAACACCAATAACTTCAAAATTATAATTACCTACCCTAATATATTTACCTAAAGGATCAGTATCACCAAAAAGATCAGATGCTATGTCTGCACCCAATATTGTTACTTGAGCAAGAGATTTATCTTCTTCTTCACTATAGGGTCTTCCTAGGGCTATTATTCCTTTATCAACATCAAAACGTGAAGCATCAGCACCAAATATAAAAATGTTTTTTGAGATACCCTTATAAGAAACGACTTCTTGTCCCATACTAGCACCATAAGAGTTTTTTACATTTGGAATACTTCTGACATCTTTTACATCACGATTTTTTAATGTCGTTACTGGTACTGCATTCATAGCTGAACTATTTACATTACCAGAATCAGAAGCGCCATTAGCCAAATCTTTTGTAGATGCTGGAACAGAGGTCTCAATAAAAATAGTATTAGAACCGAAAGCATCAACCTGTGCATTAATATAACTCTTAAATCCTTCTCCAACTGAAAATACCAAAACAACAGTACCTATACCTATAATAATACCAAGAGCAGTCAGAAAAGTACGACTTTTATTATGTGTGATTCCTCTTTTAGCTTGTAATAAATAAGATTTCATATTTTTTTAATTATTCATAACGTAACGCATCTATTGGATCTAATTTAGCTGCTTTAATTGCTGGAAAAAGTCCAAAGATTATACCTGTCAAACTAGAAACAAAAACAGCAAGAATAATAGCCAATGGTGATATAACAAAACTCCAATCATATCCAGCATATCTAGCCCCTAATGCAATAATATAAGAAATTATTATACCTAAGACGATACCCAAAATTCCACCAATACCAGTCAAAACTACAGCCTCAACTAAAAATTGATTTCTAATTTGACTAGATGTAGCCCCTAGAGCTTTTCTTAGTCCAATTTCACGAGTACGTTCAGAGACAGTAACCAACATTATATTCATTATTCCTATTCCTCCTACAATAAGAGAAATTCCAGCCATAAGTCCTAAAAACATACGAAGTGCATCTGTAATACTAGTGAGTATTTTAATGGCATCAGCTAAATCTCTAACTGCAAAATCATCATCTGTAACATTTTTTATTCTATGTTGCTCACGAAGTACTCCTTCTATGTCTTCAATTGTTGTTTTAACATTTTCTGGAGTATCGGTTCTTACCCTAATAAATTGTACATAATCTATACCCAAGATTTGTCTTTGACCAATCTTAAATGGGATAAAAACTTGGTCATCTTGATTTTGAAATGCTACTGTTCCTAGTTTTTCTTGTACTCCAATAATCCGAAATGGAATACTACCAAAAGAATTACTATTACTTTTTAATTTTACAATTTCTCCAAGTCCTCCGCCATTTGGAAATAATTGTTCTGCAACATCATATCCTAAAATTATGACGTTCGCTGCAGCTCTTCCTTCTTCATCAGAAAAAAACACACCACGATCCATTTCTACATTCTGTACACGTATATAACTTCCATCTGTAGCAGTAAATGTAGTATCTATAGATTGATCACCAAAAGTTATTGTCACATTCCCTCGTACTACAGAAACTATATCAACAGCATGTGGCACTCTTGTTTTATTTTTTATCGCTTCTACATCAGCTTCAACTAATGTTTTTATTTGTACACCAAAAACAGCAGCTGGTGGTCCAGTCTCATCACTTTTACCTGGAAGAATACCAATTATATTTGTCCCTAATTTTGTAATCTGTCCTAATACAAGTGCTTGAGCTCCAGCACCAAGAGAAATGATAATGATCACACCAGCAACACCTATTACTATTCCAAGAACAGTCAAAAAACTTCTTGCCTTACGTGAAAGAAGATTTTTGACAACTATTTTTATATTTTTAAAAAAATGTCTCATTAAAATTATAGATCCTCATCTTCTATCATCTCGCTTTTTCTTTTATTAAGATTTTTTTCATCTTTAATAATAGATCCATCTTTAATTGTAATAATACGATCTGCATGTTCTGCTACATTCCTATCATGAGTAACCAAAATAATAGTTCGTCCTTCACTATTTAAGCGTCCCAATATATTCATTACTGTTGCTCCACTTTTAGAATCTAAGTTACCAGTAGGTTCATCCGCAAAAATAACTTTTGGATCACATACAAGAGCACGAGCTATAGCTACACGTTGTTTTTGTCCACCAGATATTTGATTTGAAAGAAAACTTAATCTATTTCCCAAACCAACAGCTTCTAGCGCTTTTGTTGCTAATTCTTTATGATTTTTCTTTTTACTGTAAGTAAGAGGAAGTATTACATTATCTAATACTGTAGTACGAGCCAAAAGGTTAAAAGATTGAAACACAAAACCTATTCTTTCATTACGAATATAAGCAAGTTCATCGTCATTTAAACCTTTTATATTTTCATTATCAAAAAGATATGTTCCATCTGTGGATCTATCAAGAAAACCAATTATGTGCATTAAGGTAGATTTACCAGAACCAGATGGTCCCATAATAGCTAAAAATTCTCCTTCTTTTACATCAAGACTTACACCACGAAGAACTTTTGTGATAACACCAATGTTGTCATATTCTTTTGTAATATTTTTAAGTTGTATTAACATTATTATTTTTTTATTAAGGTTACTATCTCATCACCTTCCTTAAGACCTGATATAACTTCAGATAGTCCACCATCACCATTAAGACCTGTAGTGATAGGTACTTCTTCATATATTTTAGTTTTTGTATCTGTTACAAGACGAATAGTTTGTTTACCTGTTTTATCTTTTAAGATAGCACGAGAAGGAATTGCTAAAATACTATTTTTATTGTCTACAAGTATAGTCATATTTGCTGTCATACCTGGACGAAGTTCAGGACCAGATATTACATCTGCTGTGATTTTATAGTTAACTACTCCAGAAATAATAGTAGAAGAAGGATCAATTTCTAATATACTACCTTTAAAAATTTGTTCAGTACCAAAAGCATCAAACGTAATATCTACTGGAGCTCCTATTTTTATGCTAGTTATATTTGCTTCATTTATATTTGCTTCTAAATAAATACTATTTACATCTTGAAGAGTTATTACATTTTTTAATGCTTGAGTGAGTTCTCCTATTTTTATATCTACTTTTGTTATTGTTCCATTTGCTCCTGCACGTAAAATAGTATGTTCAAAATTAGAACTTGCTAATTGATATTGACCTTCAGCTGATAATATATCAGCTTTTGCAAGATCTATATCAGCAGGACGAGCTGTGGCTTGTTTTAAGGATAGTTCTGCTGTGCGTTGATCTATCACAGCTTGCGCTGTTCCCATTGCAGATTCTTGTGTTTTAAGAGCTGCTTCATAAGCGTTATTGTTGGTTATATAATTAGATGCTTTTTTATTTGGTATATCTATAGTCCATTCAGTGACATTTGTAGAGCTAGTGCTTGGGAATTTTATATACAAACCTGAATCTCCAATAGGTTGAGGTGTCGTTGTGGTGACAATTCCATTACCATTTACTATACCACTGGTAGTAAAGCTAGGACCATTGCCAGTATAATAAACAGAAATAGTTATTCTACCTTCTATATTTTTTTCATAATTTCCACTTATTGTAGGAGCTGTATAATCACTTTGTCCTCCTGAAGGTAATGCTTCTGGAGTAGAATTTAATAAATTCTTATAAGCGTTTGACACTAGTGTTTCTTGTTGTATTTTTAATCGATCATAATCACGTTTTGCATTTTCTAATGCAATTTTTGATAAAATTATTTCTTCATTTGAAGCACCATCTAAAATACGTTGATACCTTGCTTGTGCTGCAGCTACTGCTCCACGAGCAGAAGTAAGTGATGCAAGTTCATTTCCTTGATCAAGTGTCGCTAAAATTTGTCCTTTTTTTACATTATCTCCTACTTTTACATTAAGTGAACGAACAATACCACTAGAAAAAAAAGATAAGTTTAAATCAGTATTTGATGTTACTTGACCCGTAGCTAGTACTGTTTGCTTAAGATCCATTAATTTTACTGTATCTGTTGTGATATTCGCACTATTGTCTGTTGATTTAGCTATTGTATATCCAATGAAAACTAAAATAATTATAACCATTGAATAAATTATTTTCTTAGTAGTAGACCACCCTTTAATTTTACCCCAAATATTTTTTACTTTTTGCATATTACTTTATAAAATAACATATTTTTTACATTAAAACAAATTATTTTTAATCATAAAAGTTTATATACAAGATTGATTTATAATAGTAAATTTAAAAAGCAGAATAAAAAATATCTTTACTAGTATTAAGACTGATTATCGTTGTTTTTTTAACTTTTTTGGTGTATTTTGTATAGGTGGATACATTTAAAAATACCAAAAATACGATAACTACCGAAACAATAGATGGAAGAAAATTAAGCAAAGAGCTTTTATCTGATACAAAAAAAGAAGTAGATTCTTTATCTTTTCGACCAATTTTTTGCGATGTTCTTGTAGGAAACGACCCAGCTTCTATTCAGTATGTAAATATGAAAAAAAATATGGCTGAAAAAATAGGAATAAGTTTTCACGAAGCTTTCTTCCCTACTGATATAAAAACAGAAGATTTAATAAAAGAAATAAAAGTTTTAAATAAGATTCCTGATATGTGTGGAATAATAATACAACTTCCACTACCAGAACATTTAAATGAAAAAGAAATCTTAGATGCAGTAGATTCTAACCTAGATGTTGATTGCTTAAGTACTATTGCAAGTAATAAATTTTATAAAGGAGATTATTTTTTAGGATTTCCAACAGCACTTGCTTGTATTTTTCTTTTAGATTCTATTAATTTAAATTTAAATAATAAAAAAATAGTTGTATTGGGTAATGGCAAGTTAGTAGGCAAGCCTGTCTCTTCTATACTTCGTTATCGTAATCTAAACTTTAAGATTCTTTCTAGTAGTACAGAAAATAATGAAGAAATATTAAAAGAGGCTGATGTTGTTATTTCAGGAATGGGTAATGGAAAATATATAAAAGGTAATATGATAAAAGCCGGAGCAATAATAATAGATGCTGGTACTTCAGAATTAAATGCAGGCATTGTAGGTGATGTTGATTTAGAATCTGTAAAAGGTATAGCAAGCTTTGTCTCGCCTGTTCCAGGAGGTGTCGGACCAATGACCATAGCGATGCTTTTTTCTAATGTTCTTAAGGTAGCTAAAAATAAATCATCAATACTAGAAAAATGAGATAGTGTTCGGTTCACTAATTACAGATTCTTTTAAAAAACAAAATAAGGGTTAAATTTTAGATAAATTAAAATCTTTTATCTCAACTTCAGGATAATTAATAGCATTTTCATTAGGAAAAGTTATATTTTTATCACTAATATATTTATCAAAAAAAGATGTAATTAAATTATTGGTTATTTGTAGCATCTCTTTTGCATCTATTTTACCTGTCATCCCAATTAATTTTGTAGAAGGCATTATTATTTGGTTATCATCAAAATTCATGTGCTTACTATCTTTTATGGTAACTAAATAAAATTTATTTTTAAATTGATTTAGAATAAAATCATTAACACCAGCAAAGTTTTCACTTTGCATTATCATAAATGGTTGTTTAATTACATTTTTGACCACATCCCCCCATTGAAATCCATCTAGATTAACACAAGCTTTAAATCGACTATCAACCGAACAAACCTGACCTGCCACAGCTCCTCCCATTGAGTGTCCTAATATCCCTAGACGAGATAAATCAAGTTTATTTGAAAAAATATTATTTATATTACCTGAATTCATTTTCTCCATTTCATCTACCATAAATTGAATGTCAGCTGTACGTACACGTAAAACTGTATCCATAAAAGACTCGCTATCCAATATTTTTTTTGAAATTTCTATTCTTTTTTCTTGATCTGTAGTTGTCCAAAATTCTTTCCAGAGAGGAGTTAGATTTTCTTGATTTTCTTTATATTTTTTAAAATGTTCCTCACTAAATGGAATTATCTTACTATCAGGATAAATTACTGATTGAGATTCATATGGTTGATTTGGAGCAAAAACAATATAACCATGGCTAGCTAATTCTTCTATTAATATTTGATAATCTTCATAACTTGCTAAAAACCCAGGAGAAAAAACAAGTACTGGATATGTTAATTGTTGATTTGAAATAGGTGTATCTAAGTATGAATTAGTTTTTATTAAATTATAATGACTAAAAATAAAATTAGGTGGTCCAGCAGGTTCTATAATACCTACCTGCTGAACATTTTCTTTGTAAAACATAGAATTTCCTTTTACAAAATCAGCTGGATACCATATTCGAGCCATAAACTCACGGGTATCTTTTGGATCATCAGTTAATATTTCAGGGCGTTTTGTGTCATTAAATGACATTAATGTTGTGCCTACTACGTAAGGGCCTGTTGGTTTTGGTAGATTTACTATTGGAAACAAATATAAAACTGCGCTGGCAACTATTAAAAGTAGCAAACCTAAAATAATTGAAATATATTTAAAAAATTTTCCTTTATGTGATTCAGGTTCATTTGAAATTGTTTTTTTAAACTTTGTTAAAGAAATTATAAAAATAATGCTGGTTAAAGCATAAACAGGAATCATTTGCCACTGATATTTCCAAAATATTAGATGTATTATGACAAAAACAACAACTAACCAAGGTAAGAAATTAACCCAGTATAATCTCTTATATTTTGGAAAAAAGAATGTAATTAAAGTTAATAATAATGAAACAATGATTAAAATTTTAAACATAAATATTATTCTTTCATTATACACTATTTTAAGTTGAGTTGCTGGGAGTCTAGTACGATGCGGGAACCTTAATTGGTAACGATATCTCCAATACCTGTATAAAAAATTTTGTCTAAGTAGCATTTAACGCCCAACCTGCTTGCATCAAAATGTGGTTCGGGAAGTTCTCTTGGATTTACCCAATTCCACCCCCCACATTTTTCTATTTCCATATTTTTTAATTCTCCAGAATATTTAGTCACGAGCAATACAACAGAAAGATAATGCTTTCCTTCTTCTTTATATGTTTCTAAATTGTTAGTAATAGCAATAACTTTAGATTCTAAAATATCTAAGTCTGTTTCTTCTTTAATTTCTCTTATGGCTCCTTGTTCAAAAGTTTCTCCTAAATCTAAATGACCACCGGGAATAGAATATTTTTGTGCGTGACTATTCTTTCTTTTTCCTATTAAAATTTTACCCTCTTTATTGATAATAATAATTCCTAATCCAACTTGTGGGTAGTCAAAATTTCTCATAAACTAATTATAGCAAAAATTTTTTGATTATTTCTTCTAAATCAGTTTCATTCGTAAACAAATATGATTTTATACCGACACTTTCAGCTGAATCTAAATTCTTTTGTTGATCGTCAAAATAGACACAATCTTCAGGTTTTAAATTATTATCAGATAAAACAAATTGCCAAGCCTTTGCGTCAGGCTTAACAAATCCTGTTTGCCAAGAAAAATAAACTTTATCTATCGCCTCATACATCCATGGATATTGACCATAATAATTTGCTCGTTCTCTGAAATTGTTTGAGAGGATAAAAACCTTTATGCCCTTATTTCTTAATTCTTTAGCAAAACTAATCATTTTATCAGATTGCATTTCTGAACTAAACCAATAATCCCAAAATTTATTTTCAGTAAATTCTAGCTTCCATTCCCTTAAAACATTTTTCCAATAACTAAAAGCTGGCTCAGCATTTGGCTTTCTAACTTTTTCCATAATCTCTGAAAGTTTTGGTAAAAACAAAGATGTCTCAATATTAAAATCTTTTTTAAATCTTTCACTTAATTTAGGGCTTTGTATAAATATTCCATTCAAATCAAAAATAACTGCTTTTATCATATATTTATCTTTCTTATTCTTTAACATCAGGTTTGAAATCTATTTGGTATTCTGGAATACCAAGAGAAATTCCATGTTGTTTTGCTAAATCATATTCTTCTTTATTTTTTCGATCAATATAAAATACTTTATCATTAAAGATAATATAATGATGTGTTGTATTTTTATAATCTACATACCAATTATGCTTTTTATCTAAACTTGCACTTATTTCTTCAGCTATTTCCTTTGCCTGATTCTCTGGGATTAAAACAGTATGCAATGTCCATTGCTTTACCCAAGGAGTTTTATGTTTCTCTGTCGCTACCTCTATCTTTGTCTCTAAAATCTGTACTTTTTTGAGTACATCTTTATTAATCAAACTCTCTTCAATAATAACCCCCCGATAATCTTTCATTAATTTGGCATCATTTTTCTCTTTCATATAAATAAATAATGTTAAAACAGTAAAGGCTATACCTAGGTAACCAAATATATTTTCACCATTGTTTTTACTTCCTGTTAAAAACTCAAGTACAATCAAAATCATAATTATGTTTATTAATATTTTTGTTGAAAATAATTTTTTCATATGTTTATTATAGCAAAATAATACTAAAAATCATCTGTTTTGTTTTTAGTATATGAATATGAAGTTATAACTTATTTAACTAAAAAATTAGTAATTTTATAAATTAAATCTTGAGAATTGGAATAAGATATTAATTGGTTTGTTGTGTGTTTCAAAGATCTCGATATTTTACTACCTTCTTTGTAAATACAAAGAATTGGAATATTTGAAACACTAGCAATACCAATTTCTATACCTTGACCAGTAGAAGGATAAGAAACTTCGGCAATAATTAAATCAGCTTTTAAAATTCTTTCTATATTATCTGAATCATTTTGATTTTCATGTGGAAGAAAAAAAGAATATAAATTATTTATATTCGATTCTCTTATAGGTTTGTATAATTCATTTTTAAAATCAAAATATCTCGAATGTGAAATGTATATATTCATATTTTTATTATAACAAATTTAGTTTAAAAACACTGGTTTATACTGAGTTTGTCGAAGTGCTTGGAGTCTGGTAAGTTATTGGAACCTTTTTAATGGAAAATAAGGCTATTTTATTTAAATTCTAAAAGTAATGGCAAATGGTCAGAAACTTGGTCTTGTAACACTTTAAAATTTTCAACTTCTATGTCTGGAGAAACAATTATATAATCAGCAAATTTTTCAGGCTTGAGGTAGAAAGAACTTCTGGTTGAAGTTATTTCATATTCCCGAACTAAATTTCTATTACCTTCGCTTAAAATATCTATACTTTTGGTGTCTGGTCTTAAGTTAAAATCTCCACATAAAATTTTAGCTCCCTTGGCTCCATTAAAAATTTTTATTACTTTTTCTGATTGCTCAATTCTTCTTTTTGTATCAATTTTACCTTTCCCCACCCACATACCATGAAAATTTAAAATAGAATAAATTTTTCCTAAATGACTAAACTCCACACATTGCAAGTCTCTACCCATAGAAAAATAATCTTCTCTATCTTCGTCTTCCGTATTGTTTAATTGCTTAAAAACAACGGCGTGCTTTATGTTATTAACAACGAAAGATTTTTTTATAAAAATTGCTAAACCACCCACATCATTTTCCTGTGCAACTGCGTGATGTCCGTTAAAATCCGGAAGCACATTTTGGATATCATAAAAAAGATTGGGTCGTACTTTTCCCAAAGATGGCCTGGGAGACACTGAAGCTGGATACACTTCTTGAAAACAAAAAATATCTATATCCGAATTATTTTTAATGAATTCAAATAATGGTTCATTTACAATACCACCCCAAGTATTTAATGTTATTAGTTTCATTATTTTATTATATTAAATTGTAGTAAAAAAACTAGCTGGGTGCTTTGAGCAAAAGCCGTAGTAGGTCAAGCCCAGTAAGGTTATCTTTAACACTTTTATCTTAGCTTTTTAACGGTCTTTGAGCAAGTTAATTAATTTAATTTTTATTGATAAACTCGCATGAAAATATATTCGTTCTCTTTTTCTGACGTATTTTCGATTTCGTGATAAATTCCTTCTGGAAAGATAAAAACATCACCAGTATTATATGGATATATACCATCTTCATCGCGAACACTGCCATTACCTTTTAGAACATACATGACTTCATTTAATTTGTCATGATTATGCCAATCAAATTTTGAACCCGCAGGTAAAAATCCGCGAGTCATCCCTTGGACATTTTTCATTTCTTTTTCAGCTAGTAACAATTTTCTACTGCCGCTTCCTCCATGAGCATCTTCACATACAAAATTTTCATTTAGTTTTTTTATAACTTTCATTTTTAAATTATATCGCTGATTAATAATAAATAGTAGTTTCAAAGCTTTTTGAGCTAGCTCAAGTTTGCTGGCATCCTCGGATTCGGAATTTTTGATACCTTACCTCACAATGTTATTTCTAATCTTTTTATTATACCAAAACGACGTATCTCGTGCGTATTAATATATTTATTTTTTCAAATATTTTGATCTTATTTCAGTCACCAAAACTGAATATTTAGGTTCTTTGTCTAGGATGGCGAGCTGTTCTTCGATTTCAGAAACATAAGTAGATTCTAATATTATACCATCCATTTCTTTACTTAATCTCTCTAGGCTAGTTAATATACTCCATCTTTTTTCTTTTATATCTTCTCGAAGAACATCCATTGAATCAATAATTGCTCCCATTTGACCCTCTTTGCTATATTTATAAATATTCAATATCTTAATCTCTCTTTTAATTTCCTTAATATTTGATTTTAGTTCAGCTATTGTTTTATTTAATTCTACTAAATTTTTATTTGAATCATTTTTTGCATTAACAATATTAAAAGTTAATATTTTTTCTAAAATAGCAATTTTATTTATAACTTCAGAAAAAATAATTTCTTTTAATTTTATATCTTTACCCTCAGATACATTTTCTATCTTTTCTAAGATACTTTTCTCTGTAGCAGCAAATATGTTTTTATTTTCTAAAATAATTTTTTCATTATTTTTGACTAAAATTTCATTTAAATGTTTTTCGTATTTTTGTTCGAAATCTTTCAACGACTTTCCATTTTTTTCTTCTGTATCTTTTAAAACTCTAGTAGTCTCTTTTTCTTGAGATTCCATTTTATCATCTTGTTTTGTTATTTTTTCTTGTAGTGGTTTTAGATTAAAAAAATAAAATACACCTAAAAGAATTCCTGCCAGAACCAAAATGGCACTTACTGAAATACCTAAATATACTGCATTAAGTGATATAGCATCGTGAGTTAGGTTCATTAAATCCACAAGGGAATTGGAGGCTGTTATTGTTTCCATAATTGTAAATAAATTACCTATAAACAAGTTAAATATGACTTGCAGATGAGAAGGAACTCGAGTACGCGAACCTCGCTCAAACTGGCTGGGGGACTTGGAACATGAGTACATTTTTCTCCCTCGACTCAAAATGTTTTCGTCAAAACATTTTGGTCTGGGCACCGACTCGTGGATTTTTATTACTACAAAAATCACACTCCGTCGTTCTCATCCTAGGCATAGGCAAAGCAGTTTGCCTACTTCCCCCATTAAAAAATTGCTTCACTCTTTTTTGCTGAGACGCTCGGGCTGGGACCAATTAGTTCCTTACTCTACAATGTTATTTTTAATCTTTTATTATAATAAAACGACGCGTCTAGAGCGATTAATTTAATTAGTAAAAATAGAGGATTCTAGCTCAGTATAAACAGGCATATCTTTTGAAATAATTTTTGCTATGTTTAGTTTAAAATCTTCTTTACTTACACTAGTAATAACACTACAAATTACTTTTATTTCTACTGTCTTATCCTTTAAGTTTTGATTGTTTATATCAGTCACAAGTTTATCATATTCTTCCTCGTTAAAATTAAGTTTATTTATTGAACAATACTTTTTTAAAACTTCTTTATCATATAGATAGTTTTTAATTTCTAATCTGTCTAAAATTTTTAAAATTGGTGTTTTTGTTTTAAGTAAAAGCTTATTTTCCTGAGAAGCATTGTTGCCTGTGTTTTCACAATCACCATCTGTTAACAAGAGAACTTCAACGTCATCAAATATCTTCTTTAAAAGAAGTAATTTAAGAGGCTTTATGCTAATAGAACCTAACTCATTACATCCACCGGCTGAAACAAATAGAGTATCAAAGTGCTGGTCTTCAAAAATATTATTATAAACCTGAGCATCTAACCCTTCTTCTTTTTTATCACTCCCTAAAATATCTTTACCTTCACAATAAATAATTCTTTTAGGACTAATTAAGCCATTTAAATCATCTAATGCTGTTTCAAAAACTTCTTTCCATTTTGAAAGTGATTTTTTCATAGGAGTAAGAGTTTGCGGAGTTGAAGCCCAATTTATTCCTTTTTCAAATTGAATTATCTGACACTCATTTTTTAAGTCTTCTTGTAAAGCTCGCAAAAATCCAATACTATGTGTCGCAATCCATATTTGGCAATCCTTGCCAATTAATTTATCTATTTCTAATAGTAGTTTCTTTTGTATTGATGTATTTATATGTAACTCTGGTTCGTCAATAATAAAAACTGTATCATTATATTCATCTTGTCTTAGGTATAAATCTAATAAAATATCAACAACTTCTTTTTCGCCAGAGGAAAGAACATTAAACTCGAATACATTTGGATGATCATTTTTTTTAAAATACAGAGTACCCTTACTTGCTTCTATGTCGCCAATACTTGTAATCTCTAAATCCAAGCAATTTAATAGTGAATTATTTATGTCACCGATAATTTTAGCTTTAGCAACACTGGGCTTGCAGTCTTCTTTATTAAGATAGTTATTATATTTTACATACAATCTTCTATAATTTTCAATCATCTTATCATCTAAATCAGATGTTGTAGTTGCTCCGTAATTATTTAATCTAATTTCTGATGTAGCTTCCGATTGTAATACTTTTAAGTTACTGTTGTAACGGTAAGGACTTCTGAATGAGAAGATAGTTTGCTCTTTCCCTAATTTTACCTTACTAGCTCTTACAGCTTGGAAGTCTCCAGTAGTAAATTCAATTGAAATATTTTGCCAATTATAATTGGGCACTTGAGTCATTGAGTGATAAGTGAAATCTTTTTGATTTTTATTACCAATTCTTCCATGAGCATTTGTTATATAAAGTAGTCCATCAAATACACTACTCTTACCACACCCATTTGGTCCAACTAATGCAATGATTTTTTTGGGTTCAGGACCTAAATCAATAGTAAGGTCAAAAAACCTTTTATATTCATTTTTTAGTTGTATTTTTTTAATTTTCATAGCATATCTCGAGCACTGAAAAACTCAATTAACCTTTTACAAAAGTTATAATGACAAGTGCTATTGTGGCCAATGCAAGTACGCCTGTAGCAATAGCCAAAATCCAAGTAACACGAACAAGCGCATCCGTGTGTTTGTCTGAAGAACTTGATGCTTTTTCAATGGCGTCTTTTGCGTAACCCAAGGCTGTCGATGTTTTTGAGCCTGAATTAAATATAGCGACTGTTAGTTTATGAATTGCACGATTTATGCCTGTACCAACAGTACCACCATTTTGATTTATATCTTCCCACCCCTCTAATTCAAAATTTCCCATGTTTTTAAAAATATTATTAAACAAGTTTAAAACTTGCAGATGAGAAGGAACTCGAGCGCGCGAACCTAGCTCAAACTGGCTGTGTCTCCTGAACAAAATCCGAACTTTTTACCAAAACAATCCGAGCGACGACTAATCTGCGCGCCTCGTCCGCTCCCTTCGGTCGCCGGAGCAAAAACCAAAAATTTTCCTTACCTTTCTTCTTTTCTTCGGCGGGGGGTGTGGGGGGAGCCGACAAAAAATGGAAAGGAAATTTTTGGTTTTGCTTCGCCGCTACAGACTACAAAATGAACATTTCCATTATATCATTTGTGATTCTTTAGCGTTGTTCATTTCTCCGTCCTTGCGGCGAGACGAGGCGCTTCCTCTCGGCGTTTGGTGGTAGCTCTAAACTATGTGCCTCCGACCGAGTTCGGCGATAACTCTTAAAGTGGATTGTGCAAAGCACAAACAAATCTTATTGTGCTTGCCCCGCCCGCCCTGTGCGCGCACAAATCCCCGCCGTTTTTAGGAGAAATTATAAAACGGCGGGGGTTGCTCCCTTACTGAAAATAGATTACTTATTTTTCTTTACGTTTTGAAAAAAGTTTTCCTAAACGTACTGAAATAAACGCCGCAAGAGTTGTTATCACTACCGCATATGAAATTTCTTCAAGCAAAGTTCCTTTGCCACCAAACAAATTTTCAAAAATATGCCTTAGTGCTTCATCCCACGCAAGAGCGGCGATTAGACCCAAAGCGGCAATTACCAGAGTTATGATTCTTTCAAAAACATCAGAGTGGATATGACGGAGTTCATGCTTTTCCAAAAACTTTTCCATTTCCGAAATTTCAAATTTTTCCTTAGGAGATTCCATATGTAAAATATTATCACAATTTTATTGCTATTACAAATGAAAAGGGGCCAACGCGAACGTTGGACCCCTTGTGATTGCCGGACGACTCGTCAGGCGAGAAGCGTTTCTGCTCGCTCCCTCAGCGTGGATTCGATCTTCCCCTTGAAGAACGACGCCGCGAAAGGGAGATTGCCAGAAAGTTCCACTCCCGACGGATTCACGATCAGCGTTCCGCTGACGGAGAATCCCATCGCCGAGAAACTGAACTTGCCGGTGTTGCCGTTCCACTCCTCGCGCAGATCGCTGATCTTGGTCGGCGAACTGGGTTTTCACCTCGCCGAGGAGCGTCTTGACGCGTTTGAGTGCTTCGTCCTGTGAGAGGCGATGCGAGACCGCCATGTTGAGCTTTGCCATTTTTCTGTCTCCTTTTTTGGTTGTTGGTGTACTGGTTTTGAGCCAAAATAGCTCAATGAATCCTGCTCTATCCTAGCATACCAAAACCTTTCTGTCAAGGACAAAAAGACGGCCTATTTTATGGGGTTATTCATTGGAAATTGGCTCATCTATAAAACTAAATTTCATATCAACTGGGTCGCTTCCCTCATGGTAAACCCCACTTTCTTTGTAGTAAATAATTTCTTTATAAGGATAACCGAATGGTAAAAAACGTTTCCAAGATTTTTGCCAATATCTTCTACCTTTGAAGTAGCCGAAGAACAACGGCACGAAGCCGTGCTCGTCTCCCCGCAAATCAATATACTCTATCCATTCGTAAGGAATTACGCCGACCTCAAAAACTTTAATTTTTTCTTGTGCCGTTTTTTTACTTTCGGTATTCAGCGTTAAACAGCCATCTGGTTTTCTGTAAATTTCTTTGATACCACAAATAAACTCAACCCCATCAAATCTCGTAGTTTTAATCTCTGCTTTTATGTGAGAATACCCACTAAACATTTTTTCTTTGTTCGACGGGTAATCTTTAAAATATCTCTTAACATTTACAAGATAAACTTCTCTACCTAGTTTTAATTCTTCCGCTTTTTTCTTTATTCTTTCTTTGTGTTCAAGTTTTGCTTTATCCGATAACCGTTTGGAAAGAAAAAAGATGTGATAGGCGATAAAACTTTGTACCAAAAGACTTATAAACAAGCCGTAGTTTTCTGATAACCAATTTAAGATTTTTTCTAAAATTTCCATATCATTATTTCAAAAGCTCGTCGCTTGCTACTCCAAGCGCGCCCGCGATTTTTTCAATCATCGCTAATGTCGGATTTCTTTTTCCGCTTTCCAAACTACTCACATATCCGCGGTCTAGTTTAAGAGCACGAAAAATATCTCCTTGCGTCATTCCTTTTTCCATTCGTATACGCTTGATATTCTCTCCAAGCTTTCTTGAAATACCCTTTTTCATATCCACAGCATAACCAATCTTGCACTTGATAACAATATTGGAGTATAATCCAATATGGAAACGGCGAAGCAAAACCAAAAATTTCCTTTCCATTTTTTGTCGGCTCCCCCCACACCCCCCGCCGAGGAAAATAAGAAAGGTAAGGAAAATTTTTGGTTTTTGCTCCGGCAACCGAAGGGAGCGGACGAGGCGCGCAGATTAGTCGTCGCTCGGATTGTTTTGGTAAAAAGTTCGGATTTTGTTCAGGAGACACAGCCAAGTTTCAGAATTCGTTTTTTCGCCAAAATGCGGAGCGTCGCAAAGCGACGCGACGGGGGTTTCCGAGAGAATAGCCCAAGGGTTTTTGAAATCCAAAAGAAGCGAGCGGGACGCGAGGCGGGGGTTTATGATGAGTACATCATTCAAAACTTCGTTTTGCGAGCCAATCAGGAAGCGAATAATTATCAATATTTAACATAAACCTTTTTCTATGAACAAATTCTTTCTATATGCGAGAAAATCTACCGACGAGCCAGATCGTCAGATTTTGAGTATTGAGTCGCAAATTGACGAGTTGAAAGAATTTGCCACGCGAGAGCAGTTAGAGATTGTTGAAACCTTTATTGAATCACAGACTGCTAAAGAGCCGGGCAGACCTATTTTCAACAATATGCTCTCGCTCATAGAAAAAGGCAAAGCGTCGGGTATTTTAGCTTGGCACCCCGATAGATTGGCGAGAAACAGCATTGACGGCGGAAAGATAATCTATCTGTGTGACCTTGGCAAAATTAAGGAGCTAAAATTCCCGACGTTTTGGTTCGACGCTACGCCACAAGGTAAGTTTATGTTAAATATTGCTTTTGGGCAGAGCAAATACTATGTAGATAATCTTTCAGAGAATGTGAAGCGTGGACTTCGACAGAAAGTAAGACGAGGCGAACAAAGCGGTCAAGCTCCAACTGGATATTTGAATGATAAGTTGAACAAGAAAATTATTCCCGATGTTGAAAGGTTTCGCCTCGTCAGGAAAATGTTCGAAGTCTACGCTACTGGAAATTATTCTCTGAAAGATACAAGGAATTTGCTCGCCCAAAAGGGCTTGGTGTCTAAAAATGGTAAAGTTCTCACTGTTTCAAACACGCAGATGATTTTGAAAAATCCTTTCTACTATGGAATGTTTTTATTTAACAAAGAACTTTACCAAGGAAAGCACGAGCCAGCGATTTCAAAGAAACTTTTTGATAAATGCGCGGAAGTATCGGCGAGGAATGCTCACCCGATGAAGCGAGGAATTAACAAGCATATTTTTCGCGGAATATTTTTGTGCGAAGAATGTGGCTGTGGTATTACAAGCGAAGTGCAAAAAGGTCATACCTATTATCGTTGCACCAAAAAGAAAGGTGTCTGCACACAAAAATATATTCGCGAAGAATTCCTCGCCGAACAAGCGAATGACATTATCAAAAAAGTTTCTTTGTCGTCCGAGTGGAAAGAATTCATGCTCGCTGAACTGGACAAAGAGCAAGCGAGCAGTTTCCACTCTGACGCCCTTTTCGTTCAAAATCTGAAAAATCAAATCAAAAGTGTTGAGGAGACGCTAGACAGGCTTCTTGACGCTCATTTGGATAGCACTATTACGAGCGAGGAGTACATCGGCAAAAAGCAAAAGCTCCTCAACCAAAAGATTGATTTTTCAGAAAAATTGAAGGATTTTGAACGAAAAGGCAATCGTTGGCTCGAACTTTCTCGTCAATTCATTTTAGACAGTAACCAAGCCATAATTATCGCTTCCGAAGAAAATCTCGAAGCCAAAAGAGATTTTCTTAAAAAGATTGGCTCGAACCCCCGCCTCGCGTCCCGCTCGCTTCTTTTGGATTTCAAAAACCCTTGGGCTATTCTCTCGGAAACCCCCGTCGCGTCGCTTTGCGACGCTCCGCATTTTGGCGAAAAAACGAATTCTGAAACTTGGCTGGGGGACTAGGATTCGAACCTAAATAAACGGATTCAAAATCCGTTGTCCTACCATTAGACGATCCCCCAATATATCTCACTATTTTATTTTCAAAACTTCTTCAAAAATTGCCTCAGACCAACTAGCTATTTTCCTCACTAAATCTGAACTTTTTCTAACTTTGATTTTTAACACCCCAAAATATTTTTTCCCAACGTTTCTTCTATTAGTTTTCTTAATTTTACTCCTTTTTAAGTAAACCCTAGAGAAGCTACTGATTGGAAAACCTGTTGTTTTAGACCAAAATCGCCTTACTTCATCTGATCTATCTTGATGTCTCTCATGAACCATTATTTCGAATAATATCATATCTTTAGGAATTTTGCATATTTTATCAAGCCATCTTAAGAAAAGAATTATCATCTTAGGATCCATGTTAGAAAAAGCAACTCCAGAGTCTGGGTGATATTCTTTCTCTTTTGTACCCTCTGCCCAATACAAAACAACTCCTATTAAAAATAATTCTTTTTTAGAAATAGAATTAATCTCAGATTTTGCTTTTGAAAAAATACTATTCTGTTTTTCTATTCTTTGTTTTCTTTTTGCATCACCACCTCTTTGAGAGCCAGCTAATCTTTCTTTAGTGATTCTTTGTGTTTGCTTTTTACTTAGACTCACTGATTGTAACCAAATAGATAAAGTAGATTTTGCAACAGGCACAATAGACAAAATTTCGGAATAAGTCTTTCCTTCTTTTCTTAATTTTATAGCTAATTCCCTTTCTTCTGTTTTTTCTATCATAGGTAGGATACAAGTATTATAACACCTTACCTATGTTCAGACAAAAAAACAATGTTAAATTTACTTTAGAGGATATAAATTAAACACTAACACGAATAAAAAAGAATTCATTAACTTTAGAGTCTGTGTTCTCTATTCTATGAGATAGATTTGCAGGATTATAAATAACTTCATTAGCAACATATGTAAGTTCTGTTCCGTCAGCATATTTTACTATGCCAGCACCATTTAAAACAATAAAAAATTCATCAATATTATCATGTTGATGCCAATCGAATACACCACCCGGCTCAAGGTATCCTTTTGTCATTGCTTCAATGTTTTTAGATATTATATCTGTCGAAGAAAGTATAAGTTGTCTACTTCCTGAGCCTTGATGAGCTTGCTCAATTGGAATCTCTGAAATATTTTTTTTAAATGGCTTTTTTAGTATATCCATTAACATATTTTAACATCTTTATACTAAAATATTAATGATATTTTAGTTTGACTTTTTAATAAAAAATATGTGATATATAAACATCTTTTTTTGATCTTTATATAAAAATACTATTAATCCTTATTTTCTATCAAAATCGTTCGGATACTGTCCCAGACTCTCAGCATCAAATAAAAAATCCCGACATCGTCGGGATTGATAAATATATTGCGCTATCTGTTGGATAGTTTTCCAATTCTCCTTGAGAATGTCTTGCACAACAGCGCTATACAATATACTCAAAATATATTAACAAAAATTTAAATATCGTCAAATAAATAAAACAAAATTATTTTTTAGCTTTTGCTAATTTTTTTATTTTTTTAGATTTAACAACGCCATTTTTAAACCAAAAACCAACAGTGCTTTTACCTATTTTAAGCTTTTCTGCTATTTGACCAAAACTAAATCCCTTTTGCCTAAGCAATACTGCTTTCTCTTTAATTTTTAAACTATGTGAAATCATATATATTAACAATATACTTTTTTTATTTTAAACACAATATCTATTATTCTTTTGAGAGAATTTTCACCAGAGCGAGTTCTAATGGCAATTCGGAGATAAATGCTCTATCTATATCATTATATGAATCAAGTAAAATAGACAAAGCTTTTGATCGAAGCAGACCTTCCTTGTCTTCTTTTACCAAACCTTTCAAGAATTCCAAGTCTCCTTCACTCAGATCCCCTGCCATTTCTTTTTCTAATTTTGGTGCATATTTTAAAATCACAGCCATACGAAACTTTTGTATTATGAGTTTAAAATAAAGCTTCATATCTAGATTTTCAGACGCAGCTTTTTTAGCTGTCATTATTCCTTTTTCTAAATCCTTCAAAGCAATAGCAGAAATAAAATCATTTACTAAAATAGTCTTTGGTGCACCTGTTATTTTTTCTACATCTTCTTTGTTTATTTTCTTTACTTTTTTACCTTTTGAATCAACAGAGAAATTTAAAACTTTCTGAAGTGTTCCCAATGCATCACGGAAAGATCCATCTCCTAGTATCGCTATCAATTCTGCTGTACCATTATCTAATTCAAAACCTTCTTTTTTAGAAACTTCTAAAATCATATTTTTAGAAATTAATTCTGAAGCTTTTCTAAATGTAAAAACCTGACAACGAGATACAATAGTTTCAGGAACCTTGTGAACTTCTGTAGTAGCTAAAATAAAAATAACATGTTTTGGAGGCTCTTCTAATGTCTTTAGTAATGCACCCCAAGCGTCTTTAGAAAGCATATGCACCTCATCTATAATATAAACCTTGTATTTTGAATCAAATGGTAATACACGAACTCCATCGCGAAGCTCTCTAATGTCTTCAATGCCTCTGTTTGAAGCAGCGTCTATTTCATAAAGATCATTCTCAGATACTCCTATTTCTTTAGCAAAGATACGAGCAACAGAAGTTTTTCCAGTACCGCGAGTACCGACAAAAAGATAAGCATGAGAAACTTTATTTGTCTCCACTGAGCTCTCTAGTACCTTCACAATATGGTCTTGTCCTAAGACTTCTTTAAAGCTCTGTGGTCTATATTTACGATATAAAGCTAAGTCATGCATAATTTTAATTATAACCTAAAAAGCAAAAAAATTAAAATCAAAATTTTTGTCGGTACAAATTTTTTGAAGCTTAAAAAATTCTGAAGTTTTCACTACGTCGAGCTCAAAACCCCTTAAAAACTTTATTTTATTTTTTTTGCTTTAAAAACTCATTTATTATATTTTCTACTTCTTTTGAGTTGTCAGTTTCCATTAATTTTACTCTCAATTCTTTTGCGCCAGGAAAATCATTTACATATGCTTTAAAATGTTTCTTCATAACAGAAAAATTCTTATATTTAGGTTTCAAAAGTTCTTTATCAAAAATTTGTGTATGTTCTATCAAAATCTCTAATTTCTCCTTTAACTCATCATTTTTGATATAGTCAGAAGAAAGCCCTTCGACTTCGCTCAGGACGTTTTTCTTTGTAAAGAAAAACGGATTCCCAAAAACTCCTCTCCCTATCATCACCCCATCACAACCATATTCCAATGCTTTACTTTCTGCGTCTTTCAAATCTTTTACATCACCATTACCAATGAGTAATATTTCTTTTCCACTATCTTTAATAATTTCTTTTATTCTTTTTATATGATCCCAGTTTGCTGGAACAAGCGACAATTCTTTTGTAGTACGCAAGTGAATAGTCAAAGCAGAAATATTTTCTTTTACTAATTCTCCTATCCACATATCTAATTCTTCTTTTTTATTAAAACCAATTCTTGTTTTAACAGATACTGGAATATTTGCACCAGAAGATTCTATCCCACGATGAGCTGCCTGTATTATCTTCCTTGCAAGTTGTGGAGTCTTTATAAGGCCTGATCCAGCTCCTTGAGCTACTACAGATTTATCTGGACAACCCATATTAATATCAATACCATCAAAACCAAGACTAGCAATATAACTACAAGCCTTTTCCATATTTTCAGGATTAGCACCAAAGACTTGAGCCACGATAGGCCTCTCAGCTTCTGAATATTTTAATATATAAGATAATTTCTTTTTTGCTAACTTATTACACAAACCATCAGCTGCTACGAACTCTGTCCAAAAAACGACACTATCTTTATTTTCTCTATTTTTGCTATATTTTGCCAAAATACGACGAAAAGCGATATCAGTGACATCCGACATTGGCGCTAAGCAAAAAAATGGTTTATTAAGTTTTTTCCAAAAATTACTCATATTTTTTTATGTTCTTTCAAAAGGAACAAGAAATCAATCTTTATAAAGCAATCTATCTAGCAAAGCTTTGGGAGCGTTCTGCTCGTCGTTCAAGTAAATAATAAATAGAATACTATTTTTATTTTCTAAACTTCTGCGCAAGGCTTTCTAAAAATTATTTCTTGTTCCTTTTTTTTGTTACTTGAATTTGTAATATACCTTATTCCCAAACCTTAGGTCAATGTAAAGAAGAGAGTCATATTTATTCTTAAAATCTGATTTCAATGGTTCTGTGGTAAGAACTGATTGTAAATTTTCTATCACTTTATCAAAATCTGAATCTAATTTAAAAATTATTTCTGGCCCCATTTGGTAAGTAACAGAAGAAGAAAGAAACATTTTAACATCTTCATTGTCTTCAATAAAGAATGCCACGGGTTTTATATTAATTTTGTTTAATGTTTCTTTTAATGCAACTAACTTTTTAAAATACGGTTGATAAAAATAAGATCCAAGAGGGCTATCTTTATTCTTATCTAAAATTCCAAAAAACTTTAAATAAACATTTCCTGAAAAATATAAAGCTTCATCAAAGATATAACCACTTTCATCTATAAAATAACATTCTTGATTTTCTATTTCAGGTTTTAAATCTAAAGTATCACCACAATATGTATATAGAGCAACACGTTCTGTTAAAGAAATTTCTAAAGTTTTTAAATTTCTTAAATTAATAGATATATTTTTTATTCTTCTAAATTTATCAGTCAATTCTGTTATTATTTTATTCTTAGGATAAAAAAAGAAATTTGTTTTTGGAAAAAAATAAAAATAATTCCCAGCTATTTTATCTTTTACTATATCTTCTATTACCTTAGTTTCTATTACCTTATTACCAGAAACTTCAATATTGTCTATATTTAGGTTATCCCATCTTGAAAGAAAAGATAATCCAACTAAAATTAAAAAAAATAAAAAAATAAAAAAATAAATTTTTTTTCTTAAAGTTTCATATTTTTTCTTTTTTAATTCTAAAATACGCGGAGAATTTAAGGCACTATTTTTCATTCGTAATTCACGCCCAAACGACTACTCAGTCAGGCGGGCGTAATTATTAATTCGTAATTGTTTCCCTTCCACCCATATATTTTTTCAAAACTTCTGGAATTTTGACAGTACCATCGATCTGTTGATAATTCTCAAGAATAGCAATAAGCGTCCTACCAATAGCACAGATAGTAGCATCATTCATATGAACAAGCTCCACTTTACCATCTATACGTTTAACTTTAGTATTTAATCTTCTTGATTGGAAACTGGTCATTAGATCTGCTGTATGTGTCTCTCTGTAAGTATTTTGTCCAGGCATCCATGTCTCTATATCAATCTGACGATAATCAGGCTTACCCATGTCTCCTGTGCAAATCAATACAACTTGATAAGGAAGTTTAAGCATCTGTAAAAGATATTCTTGAATAGAAACCAAAAACTCTTGCTCTTGAATAGAATTTTCTGGTAAACAAAAAGTTTCCATCTCTAATTTTTCAAATTGATGCATTCTAAGAATTCCTTTTGTATCTTTTCCATAAGAACCAGCTTCTCTTCTAAATGCAGGAGAATAACCAACATAGCGTATAGGCATATCTTTTTCGTCTATAATTTGATTCATATGCATTGGTCCAAGAGAATGTTCTGCGCTACCAACAAGATACATATCATCAGCTACTAAGTGATATTTATCTTCTTTGGGCTCTAGTCTAGCCATCTTAAGATAAGTATTCGGTTTTACCATAAAAGGAGGAACAACAGGCATAAATGGCTTAGTGTCTATATTTATATTTTTATCTCTTGCAATTTTTTCTAAAATTTCTTTATTACCTAAAATTTCTAATATAAAATTTATAAGAGCAAATTGCATTAAAACTAGATCACCCTTTAGGTAAGTGAATCTTGCTCCAGAAACTTCAGCAGCAGTTTGATTGTCTATGATTCCCAACTTTTCACCTATTTCATAATGTTCCTTTGGTGTAAATTCAAATACTGGTTTCTCTCCCCAATTTCTAATCACAACGTTCCCAGATTCATCAGGCCCTTTTGGAACATCAGGAGAAGTAACATTTGGAATTTGTAACATGATTTTCTGCCATTCGTCCATTGTTGCTTTTAATTTTTCTTCTTTTTGTTTTATATCTTCTTTTACAATTCGCATTTCTTCTATCAACTGGATCTTGAGTGCTTGATCTTGGTTGCGAGCGATGTCTTGAGATACTCTATTCACTTCACTTCTTAAATCTTCAACCTCTTTTAGTTGTTTAATACGTTCATCATCTAATACGAGAAGCTTCTCAATATCAACTTCAACTCGTTTTCTTTTTGCTCCTTCTTCTACAATATCTTTATTGTCTCTGATGAATTTTATATCTAACATAATATCTATTATATATTATAAATAGTATAATTACAAAAGTTATAAAAATATGTTTTAGAAAATATTGCACAGGAGTTTAGTAAAATAAGGAGGTATTCCGACTATATTTTTCTTGAACGACGAGCATAGCAATTTGCCAGCTGGCAAATATGTCGTGTTTTATAAAATATACTTTTATAACTTTTGTATGAAAATTAGAAAACTATTAAAAAAAGAATTCCCTACTGCATTATTAGAAATTCCTCAACCACCAGAAGATCTTTGGATTATAGGCGATTTACCTACTGATAAGAATTTAATTTATTTATCTATAGTTGGTTCTCGTAAATTTACTTCTTACGGAAGAGAAGCTTGTGAAAAAATTATTGAGGGATTAAAAGGTTATCCTATTGTAATAGTTTCTGGTTTTGCTATTGGCATAGATACAATATCTCATAAAAAAGCAATGCAAGTAGGATTGAAGACCATAGTATTCCCTGGATCAGGACTTTCAGATGAAGCAATATATCCAAAAACAAATGTCAGATTAATGAGAGAAGTAGTAGAAAGTGGTGGATGTTTAATCTCAGAATTTGAGCCTGACTTCAAAGCTACGCAATGGAGTTTTCCGATGCGAAATAGATTGATGGCAGGAATCTCTAAATCTGTATTGATAATAGAAGCAGAAGAAAGATCTGGCACACTCATCACAGCAAGACTTGCCACAGAATACAATAGAGATGTGCTTGCCATACCTGGATCAATATTTTCATCAAGTTCAAAAGGTACAAATAGATTAATACGACAAGGAGCGACACCTGTGACTTGTGCAGAAGATGTATTAGAAGCGTTAGGATTTGAAAAACCAAAAGATGAAGAGAAACAAGCAAAACTTTTTGCAGATTTAACACCTGAAGAGAAAAAAGTTGTAGCTTTACTTCGTGAACCCATTCCAAGAGATGATCTAATCAGAGCAATGAAAATGCCAACACCAAATGCGAATGCGATTCTTTCAATAATGGAAATAAAAGAATTAATAAAAGAAGAAATGGGAGAAATACGATTAGCTTAAATAAAATCTAAATTTGCAAAAAAAATATATTTCGTGTAATACTGTGAAATAGGTATTAATAACTTAAACTTAATTCATTATGAAATTATTAATTGTTGAATCACCATCAAAGGCAAAAACTATTGAAAAATATTTAGAAGGCGCGTACACAGTACGTGCTTCTATAGGACATATTCGTGATTTACCTAAATCAAATAAAATAGCAATAGATATAGATGCTGGATTTATTCCTCATTATGAAATTTCTCGTGGTAAAGAAAAAGTTGTTCATGAACTTCAATCTTTAGGAGAAAAAGCAACAGAAATTATTCTAGCAACAGACCCTGACCGTGAAGGAGAAGCTATCGCATGGCATATAGAAGAATTATTAAAAAAAGATAAAAAAATAAAAGCATCAACCAAACGTGTAGCTTTTTATGAAATAACAAAAGAAGCAGTAATAGAAGCATTAAAAAATCCAAGAGATATAGACACTAATCTAAGAAAAGCACAAGAAGCAAGACGAGTATTAGATAGACTCGTCGGCTATGATCTTTCTGGGCTTATTTGGAAAAAAGTAAGATATGGTCTTTCGGCTGGAAGAGTACAATCCCCTGCACTTCGTATAATAATGGAACGAGAACGTGAGATTCGTGCTTTTATACCTGAACAATATTGGAAACTCTTGGGTCTTTTTGAAACAGAAAAAAAGGTAAAATTGACATTTACTTGTTCAAAAGAACCTAGAGACCAAGAACTTGTTGAAAACATATTAAGAGAAGGAAAATCTAAAGATTGGCAAGTAAAAGAGATAAAAGAATCAGAACAAAAAAGAGTTCCTCGTGCACCATTTACTACTTCTACATTACAACAAACTGCGAGCTCACGTCTTTCATATTCACCTTCAAGAACAATGCAATTAGCACAAAAACTTTATGAAGCTGGACATATAACTTATATGAGAACAGATAGTACAAATTTATCTGTAACAGCACAAGCACAAATAATTTCTCTTGTTGAAAAAAAATATGGTAAAGAATATGCTCAATCTAGAATATATAAAACTAAATCAAAAAATGCTCAAGAGGCCCACGAAGCTATTCGTCCCACTCATATAGAGAATCTAGGAGCAGGTACTGATGAACAACAAAAACTTTATAAATTAATCTGGGAACGTACTATATCTTCTCAGATGACTGATGCAAAATTATTAAAGACAAAAATAAGTGCAAATATATCTTCAGCACCTGATTTTGAATTCCCAGACTTTACTGCAACTGGTTCAAGAATTCTTTTTAGAGGATGGTTAGAAGTCGATAGAGATAGCACAGGAGAAGATATAGAACTTCCAGAAGTAAAAAATGGAGAAAAATTAAAGTTACTCAATTTAATAAAAGAAGAAAAATTCACAGAACCACCAAATAGATATAGTGAAGCTGGACTCATAAAAGAATTAGAAGCCCGTGATATAGGCAGACCTTCTACTTATGCTTCAATAATGAAAACTCTAGAAGACAGAACTTATGTAAAAAAAGAAAATAAAACTCTATTCCCTACTGATGTCGGAGAAGTTGTATCTGATTTTCTAGAAACACATTTTGCTAATTATATTAGTGATACATTTACAGCAGAAATGGAAGATCAACTAGATGAGATATCTCGCGGAGAACGTGAATATGAAAAAACTTTAAAAGATTTTTATGGACCATTTTCAAAAGAAATAAAAACAAAAGAAAAATTAGAAAAAGCTACAAACCTGGGTGATGCACCTAAAAATATTAAATGTCCAAAATGTAAAGAAAAAATGATAATAAAGCTTTCACGTAATGGTAAATTTTATTCTTGTGAAAAATATCCAGATTGTGATGGTGCTCTTCGTTTAGATGGAACTGAGATAGAAGGCCCAAAAGAAACTGGAGAGATCTGTCCAGATTGTGGAGAAAAAAAAGGAAAATCTGGTGGAGGTAAATTGATAATAAAAGAAAGACGAGACGGAACAGGTACTTTTATTTCTTGTTCACGCTATCCAAAATGTAAATTTATTAAAAAAGACGAAGCAGAAGAAGCAAAAAAAAGGACTGGAGTGATTTGTCCTTTATGTAAAAAAGGTGATATTTCAGAACGACGTGGAAGATTTGGAATATTTTATTCTTGTTCTAATTATCCTGATTGTAAATATGCGATAAAAGCAAAGCCAACTGGTAATATATGTAAAGAATGTAACTCTCTAATGATGGAAGGAACTAAAACAATACCAGAAAGATGTAGTAATAAATCATGCAAAAACCACAATCCACACAAGCTATTAAATATAAAATAGTATAGTGATATAATAGCAAAATGCCTGAGATAAAAGAAATATTAAATCTTATAGGAACAAAAATAAGCGAAGAAGGACAAGAAACCATTAAAAAGGCCTATAAATTTGCAGAACATGCACATGAAGGTCAAAAAAGAATGGATGGAACTCCATACTTTTCTCATGTTCTTGAAACAGCAAAAACATTAGCAAAGCTTGGAATGGATGTAAAAACAATAGTGGCTGGACTTTTACATGATGTTTTAGAAGATACAGAAATCACAGAAGAAGAAATGAAAAAAGAATTTGGAGAAGAGATCGTCTTTTTAGTAAATGGAGTAACAAAACTTGGAACTTTAAAATATCGTGGACATGAAAGACATGTAGAAAGTTTAAGAAAATTCTTTGTTGCAATGACAAACGACCTACGTGTGGTCATTATAAAATTTGCTGACAGACTACACAATTTACATACTTTACAATTTATACGAGAAGATAAAAGAAAAAGGATAGCAATGGAATCCATAGAGGTTTATGCACCACTCGCAAATCGCCTTGGTATGGGAAAACTAAAAGGAGAAATAGAAGATGCTGCATTTCCTTTCGCATACCCAGAAGAATATTTGGAAATAGAAGAAATGATAAAAGAAGAAAAAAATTTATATCAAAAATATTTATCTGAAGTACATGAAAAACTAGAAAAAGAATTACAAAAAAATAAAGTAAATGTAGTCGAGATAAACTACAGAATGAAACATAAATACAGCTTATGGAGGAAGCTCTTAAAGCGTGATATGGATATAGCAAAGATACACGACATAGTAGCACTTCGTATTGTAGTAAAAAATGTAGAAGAATGTTATAGAGTATTGGGAATAATTCATTCAATATGGAAACCACTACCAGGTAGAATAAAAGATTATATAGCTGTTCCTAAACCAAATGGATATCGTTCTATACATACTACTATTTTCACTGGTTCAGGGGGAACAGCAGAAATTCAAATAAGAACAGTAGAAATGCATGCTGAAGCTGCTTATGGTATAGCTGCACACTTTGCTTATAAAGAAAAAGGCAAACAAAACAATGAAGATAAATCTAAGTTTAAATGGATTGAAGAATTAAAAGACTTTAATTATAGTTTAGATAATCCTGATAAATATTTAGAACATCTAAAAACGGATTTCTTTAATGATCGTATTTTTATATTTACACCAAAAGGTGATGTTGTAGATTTACCAGAAGACTCAAGTCCTATTGATTTTGCTTATGCAATACACTCTGACATAGGCGACCATATTTCTGGAGTAAAAGTAAATAATAAAATAGCACCAATTCTTTCAAACCTTAAAAATGGTGATATTGTAGAAATAATAATGAACAAGAAATCACATCCATCTTCAAAATGGTTAAATTATTCAAAAACAAATATTGCAAAAAAGAATATTAAATCTTACTTAGAAAAAAATAGTTTACTCTCTAAATTAAAAACTTTTGGACGTAGTTAAAGACTAAAACTTGATATATCATAAAGGTTATCATTATTTTCTTCTTTTTTTATCTCTTCTTTTGTCCTATCATCCAATGATAGCATTTCGATCCCAGTTATATCTGTAGATATATTAATGAGTTCATCTGGTTGTTTTATGACTTCACCTAAATTATTCTTACTTATATAGTTATCAAGCATCTCCCCATGTTTCTTTTCAGTATTTCCTTTATTTATAGAATCTAAAATAGTGCGTAAATCTTCGACAGAAAAAAAATCGATCTTTATTTGACCACCTAATTCTTTTCTATCTATGTGAACACGTGTGCCTAATTTATCTTGAAATTCTCCCTCAAGTTCTGTTATTTCTGGGTCTGCAGCATATTCTTTTTTTCGTACACGATCAGTAGCTATTTTTCTAGCTAAACTTTCTGCTTCTCGTACTGTTATTTTTTTATATAAAATTTCTTTAAATAAAACCATCTGCTCTTCAGGATGATCTATCAACATTAACAACGGTCGCGAATGCCCCTCTGTCATCTTACCTTCTGATAATGCATTTAATATTTCTTCTGGTAATGCCAAAATACGCAATGTATTTGAAACATATTCCCTACTCCTTCCCATTTTTTTAGCAATTTCAGTATGAGTAAATTTAAATTCATTTGCTAAACGAAAAAAAGCACGAGCACGATCAACAGAATTTAAATCTTCACGTTGTAGGTTTTCAATGATTGCAAGCTCTAGTTTCATCATTGAAGTATCACCTTCACGTATTATAACTGGAACCTGAGAGATACGAGCCATCATAGCAGCTCTTAATCTACGCTCACCTGCGATAAGTTCATACTCTGTAGAAAGCCCACCATCTTCTTTTTCTATTTCTACACGAGAAACAGTTAATGGCTGAAGCACTCCATACTGTTTTATAGACTCAGCTAAATTTTGTAAACGAGCTTCGTCAAAATCGCGTCTGGGTTGATATGGATTTGGTTTAATCTTATCTGTATTAATCCAAAAAATTGAGTTTGAATATAAATTAGACATAAATGTATTTTAGCATAAAGATTTTATTTTTAATAATTGATTTTAAGGTGTTTTTTGTGTAAAATGTGTGAATTAGCCCAGGTGGCGGAATTGGTAGACGCGATAGACTCAAAATCTATTGGTGGCAACATCATGAGAGTTCGATTCTCTCCCTGGGCACAAATGATATGAATAAAAAGATAAAAGATACAATTATTGATTTTCAAGTAAATGGAGGTAAGAAACTTCATGGAACAATTACAACAAATTTTTCTAAAAATGGATCTGTCGGTCTTCTTTGTGCTTCCCTTTTAAATAAAGGTACAACAACCTTACATGGTATCGCTCACATAGAAGAAGTAAATAGAGTAATTGAAATATTAAAAAGTATTGGTGTAAAAATTATTTGGAAAGATAAAAATACTGTTATAATTACTCCACCAAAGAAATTTAATATAGAAAATATAAATATAGAATCATCAATAAAAACACGTTCTATTGTTATGCTGATAGGTCCACTGATACACAATATCTCATCTTTTTCTTTACCACATGCACAAGGATGTAATCTAGGTAAAAGAACAATCGCTGCTCATATTTATGCATTTGAAAAATTTGGAGTAAAAATAAAAACTGAATCACAGAATTACAAAATAAATGTTAAAAAATTAAAAAAAGCTGAAATTGTTATGTATGAAGCAGGAGATACTGCTTGTGAAAATATATTAACTGCTGCTGCATTAATAGAAGGGAAAACAACTATTTTCTTTGCTAGTGCAAACTATATGGTGCAAGAAATATGTTTCTTCTTAGAAACCTTAGGAGTAAAAATAGAAGGTATTGGAACTTCAACATTAATTGTTCATGGAATAAAAGAAATAAATAAAAATATAGAATACTGGAATAGTGAAGACCCTATAGAATCTATGATGTTTATATCTGCTTGTATCGTTACAGATTCTAAGCTCACAATAACACGTTCCCCTATTGATTTTCTTTCTTTGGAGCTTGAAAAATTAAAAAGAATGAATTTAAAATTCAAAATCTCAAAAAGATATTATTCTTATAACGGTCGCACAAAACTCGCTGATATCGAAATTTTTCCAAGTAAATTAAAAGCACTACAAGACAAAATACATGCCAATCCTTATCCAGGAATAAATATGGACAATCTTCCATTCTTTGTACCTATAGCAATTCGTGCAAAAGGACAAACAATGATTCATGACTGGGTTTATGAAAATAGAGCAATATATTTTACAGAATTAAATCGTCTAGGTGCAAATGTAACACTTGCTGATCCTCATAGGGTCTATATACAAGGTGGAACACCTTTAAAAGCAGCACAAGTCGTCTGCCCACCTGCATTACGCCCATCAATGGTAATACTCATTTCAATGCTCGCAGCTCCAGGTATATCCATTTTACGTAATGTATATATGATAAATCGTGGCTATGAAGAAATAGCTGAAAGATTAAATTCTATTGGAGCTGATATTAAAATACTCAAATAAATTCAAAAATGACAAAGCATAAAGTTATCGTGATACTAGGAACTACTGCAACAGGTAAAAGTGATTTAGCTGTTAAAATAGCACGCAAGGTCAAGGGTGAAATTATTTCTGCTGATTCTAGACAAGTCTATAAAAGTCTTAATATAGGAACTGGAAAAATTACTTTAAAAGAAATGAAGAGTATCCCCCATCACTTGATCGATATTGCAGATCCTAAACATAAATTTACAGTTACCGAATATAAAAAATTAGCTGAAGAAAAAATAAAAGAAATAATTTCTCGTGGCAAAACTCCTATCATTTGTGGAGGTACTGGATTTTATATTGATGCTATTACTAAAGGAATAATTTTTCCAGAAGTAAAACCTAATTTAAAACTCAGAAAAATTTTAGAAAAAAAGAAAGCTAAAGAGCTTTTTATAATATTAGTAAAACTAGATAAAAGACGTGCAAAAGATATAAAAGATAAAAATGAAATTAATAATAAAATAAGAATAATAAGAGCTATTGAAATAGCAAAAACTCTCGGTAAAATTCCTATGGCGGAGGAATTGCCTCCGCCCTATAAATTTATAAAAATTGGACTATATTTACCTCAAGATGTTTTAAAAAAGAAAATAGAAAAAAGAGTTAAAAAGATGTTTAGAGATGGACTCTTAAATGAAATAAAAAAAATAAAAAAGACTGGTATTTCAAAAAAAAGACTTAGCGAATTTGGTTTTGAATATGATTACCCTACTTATGAAAAAGTTGTAAAAGAAACTATAAAATACTCTAAACGCCAAGTGACTTGGTTTAAAAGAGATAAAGAAATCAATTGGTTTAATGCTTCAAAAAAGATCAATTTAAAAAATTAATATAAGGTTGCTTTTTAGGAGATTTTATATTATTCTATATATATGTCACAAGATAGACTTATAAAACTTGCATGTACTACATGTAAGCATATAAATTACTGGTCCAGTAAAAATAAAAAACTCGTCACTAAAAAGATTGAGCTTAAAAAGTATTGTAAATGGTGCAAAAAACAAGTTAAGCATAAAGAGATTAAAAAATAATTTCTATTTTTTAATTACTCTGCTATACTTAAACTTACAATAAAATAGTATTGTAAGTTGTTTTGTTTGGGCGATTAGTTTAGTGGTAGAACGAAGGTCTCCAAAACCTTTGGCGGGAGTTCGATTCTCTCATCGCCCGCAAAAAAAAGAAACAAAATCTGTTTTTTATTTACAATTGAAAGATAATTAAAAATTAAAAAATAAATAAATTTTAATTATCTTTTTAAAAAACTTGACTTTAAAAAAATATATGCTATCATACAAATAGATATAATTTTAAATATTTAGCTCATTAAAATAAATTAATACAAAAAGGAGTACAAAATGAAAATGAATTGGTTAAATAATTTAATCTTTAAGATTAGTTCAATTTCAGATGAAGAAATTGAAATTCAAAAACCAAAAGAAAAAGTCGCCAATGGAGAAAGAGTCATTGGTTCAATTATCAATTTAAAGGATTTGCAAAAATTCTATACATTCTATCGCATGCTCCTAAAAGATTTAGGAGATTCAAATTTTTATAATTCTAGTTCTTCTATAGCGACAGAAGCCAAGGTTGTTAAAATAGCTTTTTGGGAAGAAGTCCGCAAAATTATCAAAAACAATAAAAACATAGACATCCGAGAGGATTGGCAAATTGTTGAGATACCAGAAGAAACATCTAGAAAACTCAGTCTAAAAATAATAGAAAGACTAGAAAAAATTCTTTTATAATTATACAAAGCCCCAGCTTATGCAACGGGGCTTTTTCTATTTTTATCCTTCTAATAAGGATCTATTAAAAATTTTAAAAACCCCAACAAAAGTCAATCTAATCCCAAAAATTTTTTATTATATTATAATCGTATTTGAATTGATTTAGCTGTTACACTTCCATCAGAATTTGTAGTACCTGTGGTTGAAATTTCTGTTCCTATTGCTAAATCATCCATAGATCCAATAGTTGTCTTTATTATATCTGTGCTTGCACTAAAAAAAATTATTCTTGATCCACCATCTACAAGCTTTACAGTAACACTTTTATCATCCTTAGAAATAATCTCACCAACAGAAAAACCACCACCAACAATTCTATTATTTCCACCTATTATTCCAGGTTGACCAGTTCTATCTTGCATATTTGAACCAAACCTAGAAGAAACTAACGCTGAAGTTTGGCTTTTTCCATAAAACGTTCCTACATAAAATACCCCTATTATAACAACTACACTTATTACCATATAAATAATTGTTCTTTTATTTTGCATATTTTTTACTACTTTAAATAAATATTAATAATAATTTTTACTCATATCTTAATGCCTCTATTGGATTAAGTTTTGATGCTCTAGTTGCAGGATAATATCCAAATATAATTCCAATAAAAGTAGAAACACCAAATGCTAATAAAACAGAACTTACTGAAACTTTTGTTGTAATTATTCCAAGCTTAGTAATTACAAAAGCAATAAGCCATCCTAAAAACACACCAATAGTTCCACCAATAAAAGTAAGCATAACAGCTTCTAATAAAAATTGACTACTTATATCTTTTCTCTTTGCACCAATTGCTTTTCTTAAACCTATCTCGCGAGTTCTTTCTGTTACGGTAGTAAGCATCATATTCATAATACCAATACCACCAACAAGAAGAGAAATACCTGCTATTGCAGCAAGAAGCGTCGTAAAGGTGCTTGTTATAGATGAAGCTGTCGCTATTATATCTGCCTGATTTAGTGTAGAAAAGTCTGCAAGTGTTGAGTCTGTGATATGATGTCTTTCTAATAATATGGTAGTAATGTCAGTCTGTACTTGTGAAGTTACTTCGGCGCTTTCTGCTCCAACACTAATAGATGTTACATATTGATCACCAGAAAAATACCTTTGAGCTGTTGTAATAGGAATAAAAATCATATCATCTGTACTATTAAATGACCCTCCTTTTGTTTCAGTAATCCCTATAATTTTAAATTGCATATTTTTTATACGAATCATTTGTCCTAGGGCATTTCCATCTACACCAAAAAGATCATCACGTACAGTGGGACCAATAACTGCAACTTTTGATCCACTTTCAACATTCTGATCTAAAATAAATGATCCCTCATTAATTTGAATATTGTGCACTTCAGCATAATTAGAAGTTATACCATCTACTGTAGTATTCGTATTTGTTCCTTTCGCTGTTACCTGATAGCGACCCGATACTTCTGGTGAAACATTTTTTATAGATATTAAATTTTTTTCAAGTGCATAAGAATCTTCTAACGTTAAAGATTTAGCTGTACCACGCCCAGTACTTACTTCCATCCCCACTCCACGTGCTGTTCCTGGACGAATTGTTATAAGATTAGAACCAATAGATTGAATAGAGTCTGTTATAGAACTTTGTGCTCCGTTTCCAATAGCTGTCATCGCTATTACAGAACTAATACCAATAACAATACCAAGCATCGTAAGTCCTGAACGAATTTTGTTTGATGAAAGTGCACTATAGGTTTCTTCTAAAATATCTTTTATTTTCATAATTTTTTTATTTATTTTTTCTATCACTTATTATTATTCCATCTCTTATATGTATTATTCTATCTGCATGATCAGCAACATCTTGTTCATGAGTAATAAGAATAATAGTACGTCCTAGATCACGATTTAATTTTTGAAATGTAGCTAAAACTATTTCCCCTGTTTTAGAATCTAGGTTCCCAGTTGGTTCATCTGCAAGTATAAGTGTCGGATTATTTACAAGAGCACGAGCTATAGCCACACGTTGAATTTGTCCACCAGAAAGTTGATTTGAAAGATGATCAAAATAAATTTCCTCTAATCCTGCATCTAAAAGCGCAGTTCTTGCACGTTTGTTTCGTTCATCACCCTGTACACCTTCGTAAACAAGTGGCAATGAAACATTGCGCAATACTGATGCACGAGGTAAAAGATTAAAGGCCTGAAAAACAAAACCTATTTTATCTCTTCTGATATCTGCAAGCTCGTCGTCAGAAAGCATAGATACATCCTTACCATCAAGAAGATATTTTCCAGAAGATGGACTATCTAATGCCCCAAGAATATGCATCAATGTTGACTTACCAGAACCAGAAGGTCCCATAATGGCTACATATTCTCCATCTAAGATAGTAAAACTTACTCCCTTTAAAGCTTTAAAATCTTCTACACTACTTTTATAAATTTTTGTAATATCTTTTACTTCAATCATATATAATGATCTAGCGCATACCTCCTCCACCAATTCCTTTTATATTCGTTCCACCAAGAAGAGATGACGATGATGAAGCTGATGCAGTTGTACTAGTTGTGACTATGGTACGAGAAATTATCTGGTCTCCTTCTTTTATTCCAGAAATAATTTCCGTATTTGTATCATCTGAAATTCCTGTTTCTATTTCTACTTGTATTGGTATTTCTTTTGACGATACACCCTGAGATTCTACTAACATAGTAGGAAGTGGAGTTGAGAACATTTGTACATATTTTATATTACCATTTGTTTTTATCGCGCTAGAAGGCACTATCAGTATATCTGTTTTGGAATCAGTAATAATTGATGCAGAGACGCTCATTCCAGGTTTTACTTGATTATCTTTTGTATCAAAAGTAATTTTTACGTTATAAGACACAACGCCTTGAGATACAGTACCAAGAGTATCTATCTCTGAAACAGTTCCTGTCATGGTCAAATTTTCTATTGCATCAAAAGTTATCGTGGCTTTCTGACCAAGTTTTATTTTAGATACATCTACTTCATTCATTGAAAGAGTTGCAATATCTTGATTTGTAATTATTGAACCCAATACACCAGAAGCAGTATCTCCTATCTTTCCTATTATACTTGCAATAGTTCCATCAAATGGTGCATAAACATAATAATCAGATAATGCTACTTGTGCATCTAAAAGTAAATCTTCTGCTTGTTTTACTGCAAGTTGTTTAGTTCTTAGTGTAAGAGCATCTGGTTCATAAAGATCATTTAATTTTTTATTATTTTGAGCGATAATAAGATCTGCTGAATCATTTACTTTTTTTTGATTATCTATTGCATCTTGATATAAAATCTCATTTGAATAATAACTATTTGCAGATTTATTTGGAAGTGTAATAACCCAAGTTGATTGACTTGAAGAAGCTGTTGCAAATTTTATATAAAGACCAGAATCACCAATCGGTTGAGTAAGTACTGTAGTTACATTTCCTGAACCAGTCACTATTCCAGCTGGAACACTACTTGCACTAAAATATGCTCCATTTCCTGTCTGATATATATTTATAGTAATCACAGCTTCCTTGTCTTTTATATATGTCCCACTTATGGTAGGGGGAGTTTGTTCATCTGATGGATTTACAGAAGAAGCTACTATAGAAGTATTAAGTAAAGTCCTATATTTTTCTTTTATTACTTTTTCTGCATCAAGTTTAGAAGCTTCTGCATCTGTAATCGCTTTTTTAATTTCAAGTACATCTACTGTGTCTGGTGCTTCTTGAAATTTTTCTAGCTCTAGTTTTGCTGTTTCTAAACTTGTTTTAGCATTTCTAACATTTCTTTGTGCATCACGAGCATCTAAAGAAAAGATAGTTTTTCCTTTTTTAACAATATCTCCTGCCTTAGCTCCAATATAAACTATCTCACTGCTAACATTTGTTTTTAAGTCTATCTGACTAGAACTTTCTATTTGTCCAGTTGCACTAATAGAAGAAATAATAGTTCCCTTTTGTGCAGTTGTAGTTATATATTGTTTTTCTCCGGTAGTATCTATTATTTTATTAAACCCCCAATAACTTAAAACTATTATAAATAGTAATATACTGATACTGACCTTTTTGTTAGAAAAAATATATAACTTAATTTTACTTAAATAATTTTTCATATTTTTTTTATTTTTTTAATCTAAAATCAGTATTTTTTATTAATTCTGGTGATGGCATAATACGGATAAGTTTCGCTTCTATTTGACCTTGTTCATTTGGATTACCTATTACAACAATAAAATCATCTATCTTTAAATTATTAACTGACATATCTTCTCTTTTTTCTTGTATTTGAGTATCATCTTTGATTAAGACCACTTTTTCTATATTATCTTTATCTTGTACTATTATTGTTGGTAACTCTATTTTTATAATCTTACCTATTGCTCCATGTGCATTTGGAAAATTATCTTCATTAAACATCATTCCACCTGGCATCATTCCAAAATTACGTTCATAATTTTCTCCCCAAGCTTGTCCAAAAGATGCTTTATGAAATCCAACAGATACACCAATAGAAAATATTAATATCATTATTATAGCTGCAGCAATTCCATAGATAAATCCAACTGAAACCTTAGAATCAAAAACTTTTTTTATATCTTCATATATTTTTTTCATATTTTTTATTTGTTATTAATTAAATGATAATTTAAATTGACTTTTATTAACCTGTCTTGACGCATATTTAGCTGATAATAATACTACAAAAACAAGCGAAAATAATAAAAGAATACTCGTCGTTGGCAAAACTTCAGCAATAGAGAAAGTAAGTTCTTTCCAATAAGACAAAATATAATTACTATTAGAAAACATAAGAGAAAAATACTCATAAACACCAGACTGCGCTAAGTCGTTTGATAATATTTTCCAAGCTGGTATGAGTCCGATCAAAGAAGAAAAACTCAAAAAAGAAAAAACCCAAAACTTTATAAAAGCTATACGTCTATCACGTATAAGTATATTTTTCCAAATATTTTCAACTAAATTTGACTGATCTTGATATTTAGCCTTTAAAAAAACGTCTTTTAACTCTTTTTCCATATACTATATATACGATATAGAACATGTTTTGGTGCATTTATTAAGATAACTTGAGTTATTTTTTATCTATGTTATAATAGAATAATAATAGTTCAATTTATTATATAATAAAAAATGGAGTTTATAATGAATACCGAATCGTTAGAAAACGTATTATTTATATTGCTTGGTGTTTTATTTCTATTTGTCCTTTTTGTTCCTTTCCACAAAAAGAACAAAAAAAAGCAAAAGGAAAGATTAATATACTAAATATCTTAAAATTAAAATTATTCCAGCCTTTTAAAAGGCTGGTTTTTATTTTATTAATCAAGATAGCAATTTTCTTAAATCAAGAATTGCACGACGATGTTGGCTCTTCACTGTGTTTAGAGGTTTTTTCAAAATTTTTCCTATTTCTTCAAAAGTCATATCTTCCTGATAATGTAATAAAAGAATAGTCCTATAATTTATATCAAGTTTTGCTAATAATTCATTCAAAAGATCAATATCTTGTAATTTTTGTAATGCTTCATCCTGTAATAAATTTTCATCCAATATATTCTCTTCAAAGCTATTGTCTTCTTCAGTTGTCTCTATATCAGAAAACAATAAACTTTTCTTTTTTCTTAGAAAATCTGTGGCAGTATTTTTTGCTATAGTAAAAATCCAAGTTTTAAAACTTGCCTTTTCTTCATTAAATTTATTCAAATTTTTCCAAACTTTTATAAAGACTTCTTGTACTAAATCTGGTGCATAATTTAAATTTGTAAGATAAATAGCAAAATTAAAAAGAGAAGAAGAATATCTTTCAATAAGCATCTTGAAAAGTTCTTCTTCTCCATTCTTGTATCTAGTAATTATTTCTTCATCGGTTTCAACTGCCTGCATAGAATACAATATAGCATAAATCTTTTTTTATTAAATAAAAAAGTTTATTTAATAATATTTTTTAATCTTGATTCTGTTTCAAATCGTTCTATTGAAAGCTCTATTAATCTATCTAAAAGCTTGGTAGTTGATATTCCACTTGCTTCCCATAATTTTGGATACATACTAATAGGAGTAAACCCAGGAATTGTATTTATTTCATTCACTATTATTTCTCCACTTTTTTTAACAAAAAAATCTACTCTTCCCATTCCTTCACAATTTAATACTTTAAATACTTTTATTGCTATATTTTGAACTTTCTTAGTTATTATTTTTGAAAGTCTCGCAGGTATTAAAAGTACTGCACCATCTTGATCTACATATTTTGCTTTATATGAATAAAAATCATTTTTAGGAATGACCTCTCCTAAGGTTGAAGCCATTGGATTTTCATTTCCCAAAATAGAACATTCTATTTCCTGCCCACTTATATTTTCTTCAATCACAATTTTTGAATCATATAAGAATGCCTCCTTAATTGCCTTTTCAAATTCTTTTTTATTATTAACTTTACTAATTCCAATAGAAGAACCCATGTTTGCAGGTTTAATGAATACTGGAAGACCAAGGACTTTTCTAACTTTTTCAAAAGAAATTTTTTCATTAGAATGAACAGTAATGAATTTCCCGATAGGAATACCTGCATCTCTAAAAAGCCTTTTCATGACATCTTTATCCATTCCAAGAGCAGAACCAAGTACACTAGGTCCAACAAAAGGTATCCCAAGAATTTTTAACAATCCTTGCATACTTCCATCTTCTCCAAATGGTCCATGAAGTATTGGAAAAACCAAATCTACTTTTTCAAGAGAAGCTAAATCGAATTCTCCTTCTCTGTTTATTTTTATTGGGTATATTTGATATTTATTTTTATCTAAAGCTTTAATAATATTCTCGGCTGAAACAACAGAAACTTCATATTCTGCTGATTTACCACCAAAAAGCACTCCAATTTTTAATTTCTTTTTTAACATATATTAGGACTATAACATTTCTATAAAATTTACTCAAAATCCATCTTTTCTTCCCCTATACCAGGGATATGGGAAACTTTTATGTTTTAATTCTAATTTCCATAATCTAAATTATATAATACGTCTATTATCTTTTCCATATCAGTAAACCTGCCATCAATACTTGAACCAAGTACTGTAATTGCAATATCGTGTCCATGTTTATTTTTATAAATTATTACTAAATTTCCCTTAGCTAATTCAGTAAATCCCGTCTTAGAAAATAAAATATTAGGAATCTTGTCTAATATTATATTTGTATTTTTTATATTATGATTAAAACCATTTTTAGATTTTATAGATATCTCTGGTAAGATACTTTTACTAAATACTTCTGGATAAGCTTTTGATGCATAAATAGCCATAATATTTACATCACTAGCTGAAGAAAATACACCAGGGGTCGTCTCATTAATATCTAACCCCGTAAAATTAAAAAATAAAGTATTATCCATACCTATTTTTTTTGCTTTTTCATTTATTTTTTCTAGAAAATTAGTTTTATTCTCAGCAAAAGCATATGCACCATCATTAGATGAACCTATTAAAGTAAATTTTGCTAAATCTATAATATTAAATTTTTCATAAACAAAAAACTGATAATCACCTTCTTGTCTAATAGCATCAAGTGTAATAGACACTAGATCACTTGATTTAGAATTATTTAAAGCTGAAACTACTGTCATGATCTTCGCAATTGAAGCAATTGGCATCTTTGTTTCATCATTCTTACTATAAATCTTCCTACTAATAGTCACATCATAGACAGACACTGCTTCTGCTTCTATCAAAACTCCATCAAGTATTTTTTGTATTTCTAAAAATTTATTTTCTTGTCGTATGTATTCATTATTTAATCTATTATTTTCGGTAGAAAAGAAAATACCTAATAATAAAAAAATAAATAAAATAAAATACAAAAGATTATTATCTTTATTAGAAAAATCAAATTTATTAAAAATTTTCATCATTTTGCAATTCACTTTTCAAATTCTCTTCTGTACTTTCAATAGATTTATTTACTAATTCATAATCCGGCAATTCTTCAACAGATTTAACACCCATAAAAGAAAGCAACTGGAATGTAGGTTTATATATATAACGCCTACTATCTTCTTTATCAATACTCTTTTCTACCAATCCCCTTATAGATAGTGCTCTTAATGTAAAACTAGAATTTACTCCTCGTATATAATCAATTAAAGATCGACTTACACCATTTTTATAAAGAACAATTGATAATGTTTCCAAGCTTGCTTTTGAAAGTTCTTTATTTAATTCTTCTTTTTGTAATTTTTCTATAATATCTGAAAGCTCAGGAGACGTGCCTAAAGTAATCTCATTTTCTTTTTCTTGTAACACTACTCCTCTATCTTTTAAACTTTCTTTTAATTTTTCTATACTTTCATTTATTTCAATTTGACCAACTTCTAAAAATTCAGAAAGCTTCTTCCTCGATATTGATTCTCCTTTGAAAAAAAGTATTGCTTCTATTTTTTGTTCTAAATTCATATTTTTTTAACTCATTTTAAAAATCATAATCATTAATTTGTAATTAATTCCTGCTTCTCTATCATGATATCCTCAAAATTATTTTCTTGCACTGCGTGTAGTATACCTTGCCTTATAAGCTCTAGCATAGCAAGAAAACCAACGATTACAACTACCTTTTCTTCTCGTGTCTTTATTGCACCAGAAAAATCTTTAAAGCTCATTTTGAGTGCTCCTTCTATTCTTTCAGTCAATTTATCTATCATTTCTTCTATGCTCATCACTTTTTTTACTTCAACTTTAGGTAAAAAAACTTTTTTAGGTATTTTATCTAATACATCATGAGCAAAGGTCATCATGCTTTCTTTTGTAATTTGATCATCTGGTAGGAATATTAATACATCATTTTTTCTTTCAAGTGGTGCAAATATTATTTTTTCACCAAACATATCTTTTACATGACCTCCTAATTTAGTATAAAGTTCGTATAATTTTAACCTGTCTTCTAAGATAGAAATATCACTTTCTTCTTCAGAAGTTAAACTAAGATTAGGTAAAAGTGATTTTGATTTTATTAAGACAAGTGTAGCTGCTACTACTATAAAATTTGAGATTTCAAAAGTCTTTTTATCTCTTAAAAAAGATTCATCTTCTTGTAACTTTTTTAGATAATTTAAATAATCTTCAGTTACCTGAGCTAAAGATAAATCGTTAATAAAAAATTTTCTTTCTTCTATCAAAGAAAGTAATAAATGAAATGGTCCTTCAAAAGATTTGGTTTTAATTTGATATAAATTATCTGCAGTTTCTGTTTCCACCTTTGCATTATAACATATATTAATTAATTTAATTAACTGTAATACTCTCAATAACAATAGGTTCTAGGGGTTTATCGCTACTATCTACCTTAACAGAATTAATTGCTAGAGCTACATCGAGCCCATCAACAACTTTTCCAAATACAGTATGTTTTGTATCTAGAAAATTATTATCAGCTGCATTAATAAAGAATTGACTACCATTTGTATTAGGTCCAGCATTTGCCATCGATATCGTACCTACTTCATTACTATTCTCATCATTTATTTCATCAGCAAATTGATATCCAGGTCCTCCAGTTCCCCAAGAATCTTTCTTTAAATCATCTTTTGAAAGTGGGTCCCCTCCCTGGCTCATAAAATCTTTTATCACTCTATGAAATTTTGTACCATCATAAAAACCTTCTCTTGCAAGTTTAATAAAGTTTTCTACTGTTTTTGGTGTAGAAGGATTAAATTGAATTGTAATATCTCCTTTATTTGTGTGTAATATTGCTTTCATAATTTTTGTATTTTCTATTTGATTATTATTAATTTCTTTATTTACCTCTCCAGCTTGTTCGTTTTGCATTTGATTCTGGTCTACGTTTTCTTTAGAATCATCGCCAAATAAATTTATTTCATCAGTTGGAGAATTTGTTGAGTCTTTTTTGGTTCCGACAGACACCCAATAACCCAAACCAAGCACTATTATTAGTAAAACTATAATTCCATACTTATTCATATTTTTAATTAAAATTATTTATAATATAAGTATTATTATATCACATTCCTAAATTTTTATAATATTTAATCCCAATTAAAATTCCTACCAAAATGTCCCCAATTACAAGTATCAACAAATTTAACTTCATCTAATTTTAAATATTCACGTATTCCATTAGGGCTTAGGTCATAGCCTACAATAGATTCTTCTTTTCCATCTACAGTAGATACAGCCATCACTGGATCACTTTTACCTATAGCATAAGCTAATTTTGTATATACTTCTTTTGCATTATATTTCTTCAACAAATCGACAGCTATCTTGCGTGCTATATATGCTCCAGATCTATCTACTTTTGTATAATCTTTCCCAGAAAAAGAACCACCACCAATATTTATTTCAGGACCATAATTGTCTACTATGAGTTTTCTACCAGAAAGTCCCGTATCTGAATCAAATCCTCCTTGAATCCATTCACCAGCTGGATTAATCAGATATTCGTCAGCTTTTATAATACTTTTTACAAGTTCCAATAATTTATCATTTTTTGTATTTTGGAAACTAGCTACAACAGTAATGACCTTATCTCCATCTATCGTCACTTGTGTTTTTCCATCATAAGGATATACTTTAAAAATTTTTTGACATAAACTTCTTGCCAATTCATATTCAAGAGGCATAAAAGTATTCGTCTCACTTGTAGCATAACCTTTCATTATTCCCTGATCACCTGCTCCACCAGCATCTACTCCATGTGCTATTTCAGGACTTTGTAAAACTATATTAGAAATCACTTTATAATCTTCACCTACTATATCTCGCACAATCTTTTCAATATCTATTTTTATTTTTGAAGTTACCTCACCATTTATTATTATTAAATTATGTCCACCCATTACTTCTATTGCGACTCTACTATTTTTATCACCTTGTAAATATAAATCCAAAAGACTATCTGCAATTAAATCACAAATCTTATCTGGGTGTTTAGGGCTTACAAATTCTGCTGTTTTAATCATATAAAAATAAAAAATCCTCATAAATAAGGAAAGATTTTCTGCGTAGACTAAACACAAACCTATCTTTCCTAGTATTAATTTAATAATACAGGTTGGAATTAGCACCCATTTGTGGGTTGCTGTGGGGTCTTTGAGCCAATTCTCTACCACCACTCTTGATATAACACTATTTAATTATATTTTTATAATACCATATCACTCTTTTTATACTACTTGACAAATTAGACAGAGTATGCTATACTTTCTTTTAGTAGATTGTTCTTTAGGTTCCTCTCCAACCTAAACATGGAATAATCAAGCTATCTAAAAAAGACCCCATATTTTGCTTCGTTAGGATCTCCCAAGGACTAACGAAGCTTTTTTATTTATATCCCCTATTTAATTATCTTAAATTTAAAACCAGATTCCTATTGTGACTATTATGTCTATACCATCATAAAGATTCTCTTCATAACGAATTTGTTTTTTAAGTGGCAAAATATATGTAGGAGAATACCTATCTGGAAAAATAGAAGTCACCCATTCACTTTTTCCTATCTTAGCTTTAGCATAAATAGCACCCCAGCCACGTCGAAGATTCTCTTTTTGCATTTTCTTAATCTCAGCCGACATTTTTTCTGGAACTCGAGCAAACCGCCAAGCTCCACTATCATCTTCTTTTTCTATTCCATTTTTCCAAACAATAACCCTACTTTTAAATTTAAAAGTTTTTAGTATCTTCTCAACTTTAATTTCTTTTTTTGTTTTTGTTTTTAAATTCTTTTTCACTTATTTAAAAACTTATTTATCTTGCAGGTTATTTACAATATGAATCTTTTGCATATTACTTTAAAATAGATTAAGGAAGTTATCTTTTTATCGAGCAAAACTAGTATCTTTTATAACTTCAAACTGTTTTTTACTTGCTTTTTTAGCAACATCTAAAAATACCCTCTTTTTTTCTCCAGAAGAAGCATTTCTAAAAAACTTAGAAAAGGTGCTTGATTTATCATCATCTTTTGATTTTTTATCTTTTATTTTTAACATATTTTATTAAAATATAACTAAACAATTAAAGTTTTTAATACATCTTTAGTATACTTTTCCATTATATAATTGTCAATTATATCAACATTCTCTCTATAACTAAAATCAGTACCATCTATATTTTTAACAACAAGATCAACTTTAATAGAATTATCAAATTCTTTCTTTAATTTGTTAACATTTTCTCTAGCCAAAAAATATTCTTCAATAAAAGCATCCTTCGGAACTTTTCTGCCGTCTTTAATTTCTCGAGCCTTTACAAAATTCCATGCTTGTAGAGGTGACTGATAAACATACACAATTTGTACAAATCTTTTTTTATCTAAAGATCTAATTATGTTATTCCTAGAAATATCCAACTTAGATAATGTTCCATCAAATATAAAACTTTGTTTATTCTTTAGTGCAAGGTCTTGAATTTTTTCAACAACAATAGAAGCAGCTCCAATAAAAAGATCCGAATTTGTTCCATTGTATTCTTTAAATTTCGGCCTTAGTTCATCTGGATCAATACGTAAAACGCAATGTTTATCTTTAGTAAGTTTTTCAATAAGATTTTTTGAAGATTCAGTTTTTCCTGCTCCTGGAGAACCTGCCATAAAAACTGATACAGGAAATTCATCTGGAGGAAATATTTTTTGATCAGTTAATTCTTTTGCTATATTTTTTTTATTATCACGAGCAAATTTTTCCGCTTGTTTCTTCACTTCAATTTCTTCCTCTGTCATATAATGATTATAACATACCCATACATTTTAAAACTTTTATTTAATTAATTTGACTAACCCAAAATATTTTTTTATCTTTTAACCACTTTAATATTTGTTTCTTTAATGCAACTGGATAAATCTTTTTCTCTTTCATAAATTCTTCCTTGGTAAATAAAGCAAATTCAAGATGATCTTCTTGTCTTTTACTCTTACCTTGTCTCCCAAGCTTTATCTTTTTCAACTCGAACATTCCTTTCTTTTATTTCCTCTATATCTTTTTTTATTTGTTCTAATTCATTCATTTATTTATTTCTTTTTTAAATTTGCAAAGCCTTCTAATGCATGAAGAGCTTCTATTGGCAACATATAAACAACAGTATTACTCTGATCAGAAGACATGTCATTTATTGATTGAAGAGTTCTTAAATGAAGAGCTCCTGGTGAAGCAGCAAGCATGCGTGCTGCCTTTGATATGTTTTCAGATGCAGCAAGCTCTCCTTCTGAATTAATTATGACTGCTCTTTTCTCTCTTTCAGCTTCTGCTTGTTTACCGATAGTTCTTTCCATATCTGCAGGTAGGCTGACATCTTTAAGTTCAACATTATTTACTTTCAAACCCCAAGCATCTGTTTCTATGTCAACAATTTCTCTGATTCTATCTGCAATTTTTTCTCTACTAGAGAGTAATTCATCCAAGGTGACCTCACCTACAATATTTCTCATAGTCGTCTGAGCATATTGAGATATAGCATATCTAAAATCTTCCACTTCAATGATAGCTTTTTCAGCATCACTAACTTTATAATAAATAACAGCATTGACTTTAACGGTCACATTATCTTTAGTGATAGTATTTTGATCAGGAACATCTACAGCTTTTATTCTAACATCTACTTTTTGATAACTCTGAATAATAGGCCAGACTATTCTCCATCCAGGCTCCATTATCCCAGCAAACTTACCAAAGGTAAATTTAATTCCCCTTTCGTATTGATTTATCTGACGAACACTAGAAAATACTAAAACTAATAAAATAACAAGATAATAATAAAATTGCATAAAATTTTTTGTTAAGCTAATAATATACTCTTCTCATTATAGCACCTTAGAAAAATAACAAGAAACTCATCGCAGGCGTACTTTTTAAAAAGCATTGCACAGGCTGACGAGCCGAGCATAGCAAAAAATCAGCAGATTTTTATGTGTGGTTTTTTAAAAGTTATGCCAAGTAAGAGTTTTTTAAAAAAACCTAAAAAGTAAAATTTTTGTCGGTACAAATTTTTTGAAGCTTAAAAAATTCTGAAGTTTTCACGCCGTCGCGCTCAAAACCCCTTAAAAACTTTCTTTCTAGGTTTTTTTTATTTTCCCAAATCGAGAGTCTCATCTATTCGAATTTTAGCAACAAATTCTGGTAAGTGAGATACAAATATTAATGCACCTTTATATTCATTGATAGCTTCTGCAATAACAGGAATATGTCTAAAATTTATATGATTTGTAGGCTCATCAAGAATGAGTAATCCAGGTCGCTCTAAGACAAGTCTAGCAAAAGAAACAAGTCCTTTTTGACCTTCAGACAAGCTTCCTATTTTTGTACGTATCATTTCTCCTGTAATCAAAAAACTAGCAGCTGTAGCTCTCATACGTTCTTCATTTAAGGGTACTCCTCCAGCAAGCATCGCACTTGCAAGAGATTCATACACAGTATGTTCAAAATTCAAAGTTGAAAAATCTTGTCTATAATAACCAATACGTATACCATCAAGAATCTTCGCACCTTCAGCTGTATTGTTTGCAAGATGTTCTAGTAATGTACTTTTACCGATGCCATTCGGACCTTTCAAAAGTAAATGCTGATTCTTCTTCATTTTTATACTTGCTTTATGTTTTACAATTTTTCCATTCTTTGCATTCATCGTCGTAAAAGAATCTATCGTAATAATATCTCCATTGATATCTTCTTGAACAGGAATAGTAAAATTCTTAATAGTTTTATCTTCCTTTCTTACATCCACCATATCATCTTCAAGTTCCTCTGCTTTTTCACGCATACGTTTTGCTACAAGACGAAGCTGTCCACCCTTGTGTGCAAAAACATTTGCTTGATCTTTTTTTGCCTGAATCTCTTTCGCAAGCTGAGCATTTTTCATATTTTCTTTTTCTACTCGTGCAGTAATATCTTTTAACACATTCTTATAGTTACCTACATATTGTTCAACTTTACGTGTATAAATATCTAAATAAAGAACACCATCCGTAAAAGCATTGAGAAATTCTGCATCGTGGGAAATAACAACAACTGTCTTTTTATATTTTGTTAAAAAATCTGTAAGGTGAGTAATACCTGCATGGTCTAGATTATTTGTCGGCTCATCCAATAAAAGTAAATCTGGATCTTGAATAAGTGCTCCTGCTAGTAGTATACGAGCAAGCTGTCCACCAGAGAATGTTTTTAATATTCTATCATGAAGTTTGGCATGACCTTTTAAATTTACAACTTCTAAAACATCATCAATGCGTGGATCTATATCATAGACTTTTTTAGTAATACCATTTTCAAGAAAAGACTTCTCAAAGAATTCACGGATAGTTAAAGTCAAATCACCTCTTGCCATAACTTGTTTTGCTGTAGCTATGGTTAGCTTATTATTTCTTACTATTGTACCTGATTCAGGATTTAAGATTCCAGTAATAAGTCCAAAAATAGTACTTTTTCCAGCACCATTTTGTCCCATTATTGTTATCTTTGCTCCACGTCGAAGTGGAAAAGAAACATCATCTAAAATTGGTTTATTGTGTCCATATTCAAATGAAACTTTATCAAATCTTAAAATTACTTCATCTTTCGCCATTGAACTATCTAGAATAACCTATTTTTGCTTAAATTGAAAGCTTTCAAGTAAAAAATAAAAAAAATTATGCTAGAGTATATATATGAGAGAAAAAAATAAATTTAATATTTCACCTAAGATAATTATACTATTCACAGTATTTTTAGATGTACTCGGAATAGGACTCATCATACCTATTCTTCCATATTATGTAGAATCATTTGATGTACCAGACATAGTGGTAACTTTACTTTTTGCTGTTTTTTCTCTTTTTGCATTTTTTAGTGCTCCAATACTAGGAATGATCTCTGATAGAAAAGGACGTAGGCCAGTACTTCTTATAAGTTTAATTTCTTCAGCTATTGGTTGGATAATATTTGCTTTTTCAAAAACGATATGGGGTCTTTTCTTAGGAAGAATAATAGATGGTGCTGCTGCTGGAAATATTTCTACTGCCCAAAATTATCTTGTAGATATTTCAAAAGATGACAAAGAAAGATCACACAATCTCGGATTAATAGGTGCCATCTTTGGAATAGCTTTTATAATAGGGCCATTAGTGGGTGGAGTATTGTCTGGTATCAGTATAAAAATGCCTTTTATTATAGTCGGAATACTCGCGACAATAAATACAATATTGGCATATTTCTTTTTACCAGAAACAAATCATAATAAAAATACAACAGATAAAATTTCTCTTAATCCATTTTCACCTATAATGAAAGCATTTAAAAATAAAAAAGTTTTACCATTTTATCTTGCATGGCTTTTCTTTGGTATTGCTGTATCTTTAAATCAATCTATATTCGCTTTGTATATTACAAAAGTATTTTCTTGGACAGTAGTAGCATCTGGTTTTCTTATGACCTTGACTGGAATAATTATTTCTATCAACCAAGCATTTTTTCTTCGAAAAGTATGGCTAAAATATTTTAAAGAATCTTTTTTAATGGTATATCTTTTAGTACCTTTTGCTTTAGGATATTTTGTAATGGCTCTACCTTATAAATTTGCTTTTATGTTCGGACTTATAATCACAGCATTTGGACACTCTACATTAAGAGTAGTTATGAATAGCCAAATAATAGGTTTTTCTGATAAAAACAGACAGGGTGAAATGATGGGAATACTTGCTTCCATAATGTCTTTATCAATGATAATAGGACCACTAGTAGGAGGAGCTGTATATGTAGTATCAGCTAGCTTGCCATATGTATTAGCTGGAATAATAATATCTATAACGTTTATTTTTGTTTCCAAAACATATAAAAATATTACGCCCCATAATCATATAAACATAGAGTCAGTTGAAGCAATATAAAATTATATATTTCTACTATCGTAAGCCCAATGAAGAACAGCTTGGCGCTGAACTCTTCTACAAAATAAATCCTTAGGTCTACAATTTTTTGATATTTGAGCGATGTGACGATTTATGGCTTTCCATCTTTTTATTTGCCTTATGTCTTCTTCGGGAATTCTTCTACCCATATAATATCTACAATACCATTGAAACCAACCCCTTGGATCATGCTTCTTATTTATCCATTCTTTTTTTCTCCAAATAGATAAAGACTGACTAGCATTAACTCTAAAATAATTTAGTTTTGGATCATGTTTTATACTTGAAAGTTTTGCATAAGTAAACCAATCTTTAGGAAATTCTTTCTTGCAATCAGTCATATATTTTCCCCCAAAAACTCCAAGCTTAAGCATTTGCTTTGGAGTTAGGTCTGGCTTAAAGTTTTCCTGAAAATTTTTACCCATAGGTTCTAAAAGTTCATACTTATAGCCTTTCTGCATTTTATCATTTACAGTAATTAATTTATTTTTTGAGACATTTTTTATATTCATAAAAAATAAAATACGAAAATATTTAATTTTTATATCCCTCAATAAATTTATACAAAAGTCTTACGGGCGTACCGAGTGCGCCTGGAGCTAAATATTCGCCAGTCATTGAAGTCATACGTGGTGCCATATCTATATGAGCCCATTTATAACCTTTAATAAATTGATATAAGAAAATAGCTCCATAAGTAGCTCCTCCATATCTCGAATCTTTATTATGAATATTTGTCCAATCACCAAGAATTCCTTTTATTTCATTTTCATATTCTTCCCACATTGGAAGTCTCCAAACATAGTCTCCAGTCTGTTCACCTATTTTTTCGAGTGTCTTTGATAATTCATCATCATTGGTAAAAATAGCTGACGCTCTTTCACCTAGTGCAACACATGCTGCTCCTGTTAGTGTAGCTACATCAATAACAACTTCTGGATTATATTTTTGAGAATAAGTCAAAGCATCTGCCAATATTACTCTTCCCTCAGCATCAGTGTTTAAAATCTCAATTGTTTGTCCTGACATAGAACGTATAACATCTCCTGGACGATAACTTTTACCTGAAACAAAATTCTCAACCGAAGGTATTAGAGCAATAATATTTTTCCTTAATTTCATTTTTGCTGCAAGTGTAAGTACATGTATTACAGCTGCTCCACCCGACATATCCATATTCATACCAGTCATTGAGCCTGATGGCTTTAAATTAAGTCCCCCTGAATCAAAAGTAACTCCTTTACCTACGAGCACAATTGGCTTTTCTCCCTTTTTTCCAGCCATATATTCCATAATAATAAACTTAGATTCTTCATCACTTCCCCTCCCTACAGAAAGTATTGCCTGCATCTTTTGCTTTTCCATTTCTTTTTCTCCTAATACAATAACCTTAACTGGCAAACCTTTGACTGCATCTTTAGCACATTTTGCAAGAATATGCGGTGTCATATCTCCACCTGGTGTATTTGAAAGTGAACGAGTTTTATTTACTTCATCTGTAATAATATGACCTTTTAAGATTGCTTTTTCTATTTCTTTATTAGTTCCTAAAATAATAATCTCTTTAATAAAACCAAATTCTTCTTTCGTTGGAGTTTTGTATTTCACAAATTCATAATTTGCAAAATCAAGTTGTGTACCTATTATTTCTGCTAACTCTACATCTGTTAATTCTATATTTTTAAATTTAAAATCGTTAAAATCAAAAGCAACTTTTTCAGCCTTAGAACTTTTTGCCATTATTATCATTTTACGCACAAGTAAAAAAAGCTTTCTTAAATTCATTTTCTCTAATTCATCACATTTTAAATAGAGAGTCTTTTTACCATTTTCTTTTATAGTTTCGTCTTTATTTTTAGAATCAATAGATACAAAAAGTACGTCCCCTTTTATATCATTATTTTTTTGTTTAAAAGTTATTTTCATATATATACTATATACTTTTTTAAAAAAAATTCAAAAATTACAAAACTGTCTACTTTAGTTGGATAAAGTTATCCACATTTACTACTCTACTTTACTTGACTAAAGTACTTTACTTTACTAAAGTAGATTATATGAAAGAAATCAATTGGGAAACAAAAGAAAAAATACAATTAATAAAAGCTATCTTGGCTTTAAAAAATGCAGATGAAACTAGACGATTTCTACGTGATCTTATGACTGAAAAAGAAATAAAAGAATTTTCTAATAGACTAGAAGCTGCATCCCTTCTCTCTCAAGATGTCCAATATAATACGATTATTGAAGATACAGGTCTTTCTTCTACGACTATTGCAAGAATATCAAAATGGCTCAAAGGTCCACCTGGTGGATATCGTTTAATTTTATCCAGAATATCAAATACTTCTAAAAAATTAAATTCAAATCATCATCACAATTCTTCTAAACTTAAGAAAGGATTGTCTTTGAGTTCGTAATTAATTATTTTTAATTTTCTCAAAATTAATCCCTTGAAAAAACTATTAACAACAGTGCTATAATCAAAGGATGAAAACAATAAACAATAGAACAACAAAATATCCAATAAATGATATATTTTTAAATCGTTTTTCTCCTCGTGCTATGTCTGGAGAAAAAATAATAGAAGAAGAAATTATGACTCTTTTTGAAGCTGCACGTTGGGCTCCTTCTTCTATGAATGCTCAACCTTGGAGATTCATTTATGCATATAAAAATACACCCAATTTTGACAAATTTTTATCTTTTCTTGTAGATTATAATAAAAGTTGGTCTAAAAATGCTTCTGTTCTTGTCGTGGTAATTTCTAAGAAAAATTTTGATAATGGAACTCCATCAAAAAGTCATTCTTTCGATACTGGTTCTGCTTGGGAAAATCTCGCACTACAGGCAACAACCATAGGACTAATCACACATGGTATTGGTGGATTTGATTATTCACTTGCTAAAAATGAACTTTCTATTCCTGATGATTATGAAATAGAAATAATAATAGCAGTCGGAAAACCTGGAAAAATAGAAGACTTACCAGAAGCTTTACAAATACGTGAAAAACCTAGTCATAGAAAAAATATAGAAGAGATAATCTCTGAAGGAAAATTTAATTTTTAATTATTTCCAAGTTTTATACCTAGTTCTTTCAATTGTTTTTCTGATACTTCAGAAGGTGAATTCATCATTAGATCTTTGCCTTCACCATTTTTAGGAAATGCCATCACTTCTCTGATATTTGGTTCATTTTCTAACAACATCATTAATCTATCAAAACCCCAAGCAATACCACCATGTGGAGGAGTGCCTGATCTAAATGCATCAAGCATATAAAATAAAGTCTTTTCTACTTCTTCTTTTTTAACTCCCATAATGTGATAAACAGCCAAAAGTGCTTCTGGCTCATGATTCCTTATAGATCCACCACCTATCTCAAAACCATTCAAAACAATATCATATTGATTCGTAAGAATATTTGGAATATTTCTTTTATTTAATAAATCTTCATGAAATTGTGGCTGTGCTGCAGAAAAAGGATTGTGTGTAAAAGTCCATTCACCTTCTGCTTGTGGATTGTTATCATCACTAGTTTTCTCAAAGAAAGGAAAATCAATAACCCAACAAAAAGCTAACAAATTCTTATTATCTTTATCTTTTCGAAAGTCTGGTCTATCATTACCATATTTTTCTATTGCATCTTTGTAAGTAATTCTTGGAAATGGAATCTCTTGAATTTCTTTTTCTGGATAAAGTTTTTGAATAATTTCTATCAACAAAGCTTCATTTAAATTCATTACATCTTCACGATCAACAAAACTCATTTCCATATCAAGTTGTGTAAATTCTGGTTGACGATCTCCTCGTAAATCTTCATCACGCATACATTTTGCCATTTGAAAATATTTTTCCATTCCTCCAGCCATTAAAAGCTGTTTATATTGTTGTGGAGCTTGAGGAAGTGCATAAAATTTACCTTTATCTAGCCTAGAAGGTACAATAAAATCTCGAGCTCCTTCAGCTGTTGATTTTGAAAGTATTGGAGTTTCTATCTCTGTAAAATTTTCTTTATCTAAATAATCACGAATAAATTTTACAACCTTATGTCTATTACGAATATTTTTCTGCATACGACCTCGACGCAAATCAAGATATCTATATTTTATTCTATGCTCTTCTCCTATTTCATTTCCATCAGTTGATACATCGATAGCTGGTGTTTCTGCTTTATTTAAAATTTCAATATTTATTACCTCAAGTTCAACATCACCATTTAATACATCTAATTTTATATTTTTATCTGGACGCTTATTTACCATACCTGTAAGTTTTAAAACCCATTCAGGACGAATTTCTTTTGCTATTTCTGTGGCTTCTGCGTGACTTGGTAACGACACACACTGTATAAGACCTGTCATATCACGCATATCAAAAAAGACCATCTTACCTTGATCACGTCTAATATTTACCCACCCAGCAATAATCACCTCCTTACCAACACTATCTTTTAAATCTTTTATATATACTCTGTTTTTCATATTTACTTTAGTATTAGAAAAGCAAAAATCGCCTCTCCAAACTTATCTTAATTGATAAATTTGCAGGGGCGATTTTTGTGTCGCGGTACCACCCTACTTTTAACTTAATTAAAACCTTAACGCGGCAAACGGAGAGTTCTAATAACCAAATGGTTTTCTTCTCTCACCTCCCCAGTGTTGGCTGGTTCAAAGGCTATTTTAATATAATATCACAGATCCTTTAACAAACAAACATAAAAAAAGCAGCAAGTAGGAATACCCTACTGCTGCTTATCTATTGTCTGATTAATCCCTTATGAGAATTACTTCAAACCAAAATTTTTACTAAATTTCCAATTAATATCTTGGAAGTTGAGCATCAGCGTCTAAATCAAAAAAGGAACTAGAAACAAGATTACCAAAATCCTTTTTCATATTAGATACCTTTTTAACTTCTTCTAATTCTAACATTGCTTCATTTGCTTCTTCTTCTTTTTTCTTCAATGAAAGAAGTAAATCTTCTTTTTCTTCTTTGCTTAAAGAAGAAGAAAAACTATCTCCACCAAAATGACGATCTTCATCAAATTTTTTCATAATTGAACTCCTTTTTTATTTATAATGAACAAAATCCACCCCCAAAAAAAACATTTATCTAATTTGAGGCTGGTGTATAAGTTTCCAAATTAGCAACACATACATCAGAATCAAATTTTACCTAAAACGCAAAACTGGCTTCGATTTTATTCGGAGCCAGTTTTATTTTTATATTTTTTAATCTTTTTATTTATTATAGATTTTTATACAAAAATAATAGCTCCTTTTTAATAGGGATAATAAGAGAGAAACTATTAATCTTTATATTTCTATAACTTTTCATATTGGGACTTATATTATATCACTTATAGGACAAACAACAATATCACCTGTGGAAAACTCTTAAACACTAACACCTATTTTCTCACGTACTTCTTTCATTTTTTCTTCTGCTATTTTTTTTGCTTTTTCACCACCTGCTTTTAAAATAGCTAAGATTTTAGGAATATCTTTTTCAAACTCTTTTCTTTTTTCTCGAAGTGGTGCGATAAATTTCTCAATATCTTCTATAAGTAATTCTTTCAATTCTTTATATTTACCTTCTTTTTCTTTATAAATATTTTTTAATTCTTCTTCACTTCTAAAAAGTTTATGTATTGCATAAACATTTTTTGGAATTCCTTCACCAGAATCTGTAACGATACTCATCACACATTTTTTAATTTCTTCATATCCTGCAAAAAGAGGAATATGGTTGTTGTAACTTTTAGACATTTTCTTTCCATCCACACCAGGAATAATTGCAACCTCTTCTATTATCTTAGATTCTGGTAATTTAAATGTCTCTCCGAAAATGCGATTAAACTTTTCTGCAGTATCACGAGCTATTTCTACGTGTTGTTTCTGATCAGAGCCTATTGGCACAATATCAGGATTATAGATCAAAATATCTGCAGCCATAAGCATGGGATAATTAAAAGTCCCTATAGATATTTCTTTATTTTTTGCTTCTGCGTCTTTAAATGCATGTGCGCGCATAAGATATGGCATTGTTGTTAGAGTATCAAAAATCCATGCAAGTTCTGTGTGTTCACTAATATCTGATTGTTTAAATAATATTAATTTTTCAGGATCAAGGCCGATAGCCAAATAATCAAGCAAAACACCAATTATATTTTTTTGCATTTCTTCCCTATTTTGAATAAAATTTAATGCATGATAATCAGCAATAAAAATATATCCACAATGATCTTTCTGTAAATCAACAAATTGCTTCATCGCACCAAAATAATTACCAATATGTGGTGCTCCTGTTGGTTTTACGCCTGATAATAGTACCTTTTTAGACATACTATAATATTACCATATTTGTCCCCATTTTAATAACACGTTTAATAACTTTTTTACTTTTACTTTTTTTTTACTATGTTAGAATGACTTTGATGATAAAACAAAATAAAAATAACATACGTATCCCCCCACAAAGTATCCCATCAGAACAAGCAGTATTGGGTTCTATAATGCTTCGCAAGGATGCGATACATGAAGTAGAAGATATTATAAATGCAGATTCTTTCTATGTAGAAAAAAATAAATTAATTTTTCAAGCAATGCTTGATTTATTTCTAAAAAATGAACCAATAGACATGCTCTCACTTTCTACCAAACTAGGTGAACAGAAATTATTAGAAAGAGTAGGAGGAAATCAATATCTAGCAGAAATAGTAAATGTTGTTCCATCTTCAACAAATGTAAAACATTATGCAGATATAGTTCAAAAAAAATACGTATTGAGAAGTTTAATAGAGGCAGCAGACTATGTCTCTGAACTTGCTTTTGAAGAAGGAGATGATCACATGGATGATATTTTAGATATGGCAGAAAAGAAAATATTTAGTGTTGTTTCATCTCCAAAAAGTCAAAAATTTGTAAATTTAAAAGATGCATTACCTGAAGCATGGGAACGTCTCGAAAAATTGCATGAACACAAAGGTTCACTTCGAGGACTACCTACAGGTTTTGCAGATTTAGATAGCATACTTTCTGGTTTACAAAAATCTGATTTAATTATTCTAGCAGCGAGACCTTCTGTAGGTAAGACAACACTAGCACTAGATATTGCTCGTATGTGTTCTGTTACCCATGAAAAATCAGTATTAATTTTTTCGCTAGAAATGTCATCGCAACAATTAGTAGACAGGATGCTTTCTGCGCAATCAAGAGTAAATGCATGGAATCTACGTACTGGACATTTATCTTCTGATAAAGATTTCTCTCAACTTCGTGATTCTTTAGACAAACTTTCAAAAGCTAAAATATACATAGATGACCAACCAGGTAATTCAATAGTACGAATGAAAGCTCTTTCTCGTAGATTGAAAATGGAAAAAGGGCTTGATCTTATTGTAGTTGATTACTTGCAACTTATGACTACCTCAAAAAGTTATGATTCCATGGTCAATCAAGTAACAGAGATTTCAAGATCATTAAAAAGTTTAGCAAAAGAACTCGATGTACCAGTATTGGCACTCTCTCAACTTTCTCGTGCAGTTGAAAGTCGTGGAGGTAAGCCAAGATTGTCAGATCTTCGAGATTCAGGATCTATTGAACAAGACGCCGATGTTGTTATGTTTATTCATAGAGAAGATAAAGGAAAAGATGAATCTGAAAAAACAAATATTGCTGAAATATTAATTGAAAAACACAGAAATGGCCCTACTGGCAAAGTCGATCTTTACTTTGATGAGAAAACTACTACTTTTTTGAGTCTCGAAAAAAGTAGTATAAGTGAATTTTCTCAAGCTAAAGTATTAGGAAGTTTAGATGAGTTTTAAAAAATGAACACGATAGAAAAACTAACTGAAATATTTAAAGAATTCCCTGGTATCGGCGAACGACAAGCAAAACGTTTTGTATATTTTCTAATGTCTAGAAACGGAAGTTATGGAGATATTTTAGCTGACTCCATAAAAAATTTAAAAAAAGAAGTATCGCAATGTCCTGAATGTTTTAAATTTTTCCTTTTAGAAAATAAAAAAAATACAAAATGTGAAATTTGCATAGATGAAAATAAAGATATTTCCTCTTTAATGATACTTGAAAAAGATTCAGACTTAGAAAGTATTCATAAAAGTAAAGTTTATAATGGCAAATATTTTATATTAGGAGGACTTGTACCTATCGTTGAAAAAAATACAAATTCAAAAATACGAATGAAGGAATTAATAAAAAAGATAGAAACTCAAAAAAATAAATTAAAAGAAATAGTCTTGGCATTTTCCTCTACTCCTCAGGGAAATCACACTGATTTTTATTTAAGAAACCAACTTAAAGAAATAATAGAACCTCTAAATATTAAAATATCTTCTCTTGGTAAAGGTCTTTCTACAGGTACCGAACTCGAATACTCAGATAACGATACATTAAAAAATGCTCTTAAAAATCGACAATAAAAAAACTTCTTAATTCAGAAGTTTTTTTATTTTATATCTAAAATCTTTACTTTAAAAAATGGTTGACGATGACCATTACGGCGTAGATAGCGAGATTTCTGTTTGTATTTCATAACTAGAACTTTTCTAGTACGTCCAATTTCTACAATTTCAGCATCTACTTTTGCTTCTAAAATATAAGGTGTTCCTATGGTTGTATTTTTCCCATCATCAACTAATAAAATTTTATCAAAAGAAACCTTATCTCCTACTTTATATTCCCCTTTTATTTTTTCAATAGAAACAAGCTCATCTTTTGAGACTTTATACTGTTTTCCGCCTGTTTTTATAACTGCAAATTTCATATAACTCATATTATACGAAATCAGCCAAAAACGCAAGTATTTTAAAGGATATATAAATATAACAAGAAACTTATTAGTTATGCTATACTTATTATCTAGGTTATAATGATATTTAAGTCGAGATTTTTATAAATTAAATTAAATATGAACATCTTAAGATTTCATATTTTATACATAATGCAAACAAAAATTATTGAAAGGTATTTCTTTTTTCTTATATTATTTATAACTTTCATCGGTAGTTTTCTTATTTTAAGTCCATTTTGGATAGTTCTTGTATTGGGTGCTTCTTTTGCAATAGTTTTACATCCAATACATAAATGGCTAACCCAAAAACATATTCCCAATTGGCTTTCTTCATTTCTTATCGTATTTTTTTTCACAATATTAATATGTGGTCCATTGTTTGGAATAGGAATAATAGTTTTTAATCAATCTCAAGATTTATATATTACTATTACAAATAGTGGAAATGTCGCACCTTTTATTGATTCAATAGATAACTCAATAAATAAAATATTACCTCAAGGGATATCTTTTGACATAAACCAAAAAGTGTCAGATTTTCTTTATTTTTTATCAAACAATATAGCAAAAATATTTAGTACAACTCTTACTACAATGTTATCTTTTTTCCTGATGCTTCTTTCTATTTTTTATTTTTTAAAAGATGGCACAGAATGGAAAAAATCTTTAATTAATTTAAGCCCACTATCGAATACAGATGATCAAAAAATAATCTCAAGACTTTTTTTAACCATAAAAGGAGTAATAACAGGAAGTATTTTTATAGCTATAATACAAGGTATACTAATGGGATTTGGACTTGCTGTCTTTGGTGTTCCCACTCCTGCACTTTGGGGTGTTTTGGCAGCTATTGTATCTCTTGTTCCAACAGTAGGAACTGCATTAATTTCAGTACCATCTGTAATCTTTTTATTTTCTACAGGCCATACATTAGAAGCAATTGGTTTAGCAATATGGTCTACTTTTTTGGTAGCTATGATTGATAATTTATTAGCTCCTTTTATTTTTGGTAAAAAAATAAATATTCCACCATTTTTAATTCTATTCTCTGTATTGGGTGGAATAGCTCTTTTGGGACCAGTAGGCATTCTTATTGGCCCACTTTCTATTAGTTTACTCTATACATTAATTTCAATATATAAAAATGAATTTAATCAAGAAAACAATTCATAATTAATTAAAATATGTCATTAAGATTTTACAACACTCTCACAAGAAAAAAAGAAGATTTCATACCAATTGATTCAAAAGAAATCAAAATGTATTCTTGTGGACCAACTGTTTATAATTATCCTCATATTGGAAATTATAGAGCTTACATTTTTGCAGATATTCTAAAACGTGTTTTACTGTATGAAGGTTTTAATGTAAAACAAATAATGAATATAACAGATATAGATGATAAAACTATTTTAAATTCGCAAAAAGAAGGAAAAACACTTAAAGAATTTACAGAATTTTTCACAGAAGAATTTTTTAAAGACCTAAAAAGTCTAAATCTCCTAGAACCAAGTAAATTCACTAAAGCAACTGATTATATTGATCAAATGGTTAATATAATAAAAAAATTATTAGAAAAAAACTTAGCTTATAAAAGTACAGACAATAGCATTTATTTCGATATAAAAAAATTCAAAAACTATGGTAAATTATCTCACCTTGTTTTAGAAAAACAAAAAGACAATGCGTCTGGAAGAATAAAAACAGATGAATATGAAAAAGACAATATTCAAGATTTTGCACTTTGGAAAGCATGGGACAAAAAAGATGGAGATGTTTTTTGGAAAACTGATTTAGGGAAAGGACGACCTGGCTGGCATATAGAATGCTCTGCTATGTCTATGACAAATCTAGGGGAACAAATAGATATTCATACAGGTGGTGTTGATAATATATTTCCACATCATGAAAATGAAATAGCTCAATCAGAAGGTGCTACAGGAAAACAATTTGTAAAATATTGGATGCATAATGAATGGGTTCTTGTTGATCAGAAAAAAATGTCAAAATCATATAATAATTTCTATATTCTAAAAGATATAAAAGATAAGGGAATAAGCCCAATTTCTTATAGATTCTGGCTTTTAATGGCTAATTATAGAACTAGAATAAACTTTGTATGGGAAGCACTAGAGGGTTCAGATATAGCGTTAAAACGTCTTTATGGGCTCTATATTGACCTTGGAAACGATATTGGTAAAATAAGTAAAGAATACCAGCAAAAGTTTAAAGAATACATAGAAGATGATCTAGATACACCAAGAGCTTTATCTCTTCTGTGGGATTTAGTAAAAGATGCTAATCTTTCCCCTGCTGATAAAAAAGCAACAATTCTTGATTTTGATAAAGTTTTAGGACTTGATTTTGAAAATGTTAAAAAAGAAATAATTCCAGAAGAAATAATAAAATTATCTGAAGAACGAGAAGAGGTTCGTAAAAATAAAGATTTCAAAAAATCAGATGAATTAAGAAATAAAATAAATTCATTAGGATACGAAATAAAAGATTCTTCCGAGGGACCAAAAATTTCTAAAATCTAAATTTTTTGCTAAAGATAAAATTATTTAGTAATATTAAACAAATATGATAGATAAAATAATAAATACAAAAAATGTAGATGAAGCAGACTTAGTAATATTAAGTGCTCCATATGAGCACAGTGTTTCTTTTTTAGGCGGGACGGCAAAAGGTCCAAATAAAATAATAGAATGCTTAGATAACTATTTAGAACTTTTTGACATTGATTTAAAGTGTGAACCAGCAAAAAAAATAAAAACTGCTAAAAAAGAAATATCAGGTTTAAAAAATATAGGTGGAAAAGAAGCTTCAAAAAAAATAAGCACTCAATACGAAAAAATATATAATGATCATAAATTTATAATTATGCTCGGAGGAGAACACACTGTATCTTATGGGGCATTAGAAGCAATTTCAAAAAAAGAAAATCCAAAAGAAATAACAATATTACAAATAGATGCTCATCAAGATTTAAGAGATGACAGTAGTGATTATAGTAACAAAAAAGATAAATTTGCTCATTCGTGTGTAATGCGTAGAGTTCATGAACTCGGCTTCCCTATCGTGCAAGTCGGAATAAGAACATATTCAAAATATGAATATGAATATTGGCAAAATAATAAAAATACAATAACAGTATTTGGCTGTGATGGTAAAGAGACCCCTATAAATAAAATTTTAGAATCAATAAAAACCAAAAAAGTTTATATTACTTTAGATGTTGATGGTTTTGATCCTTCTTTTATGCCAGGCACAGGCACACCAGTACAAGGAGGATTAGATTGGCATTATGGATTAGATTTAATTACTCAAATTATAAACACTAAAAATTTAATAGCAGCTGACATCGTAGAAGTCTCACCACAAAAAGAGTCAGCACTAACAGAATTTGGAGCGGCTTTAATTTGTTATAAAATAATGGCTCATAAATTTAAAAACAAATTAATTTCTTAGAATCTTTTTGTAAAAAATCGCAAATATTATAATAATATTTATTACTATAAAATAAATATTGAAAGAATATATGGAGAAAATCCAGTTTTTTATAATTAATAAAGATACAATATTATTTATGATTCCTCCTAAATAAACCGAACTACTTTCAGTTTCTGGGAATTTCCAAGATTTTATAATTGTTGGTACCGCAGCCAATCCATCACTGATTATCGCAAAAAGAATAGAAATCCAAAGATTGTTCGTAGCTATATAAAGTAATAAAGCTAAAAGAGAGAAAAATCCACAAATTAAATCATATCGTTCTATTTTCCAAAAAGCATTTTTTTTAAACAAAGAAACCATTACAACTAAAAAGGGACCAAAACCAGCCATAAATATACCTAAAACAGAAAATCCCGCTCCAGCCTTAAGTGCCAAGAATGTCCCAACAAATGGTGCCAACATCCAAACAAACCAAGAAATTAAATTTGGCCTAGTTTTTCCATAAATAATACTTTTTATATATAGAATAGAAAATAATAAATTTATTAAAACTCCAAGATAAATTATATTCTCTGGTAACATATTTTTTATATTCCCTCTTTTCTCAGTTGTTCGATAATTTCTCTAGATTTTTTGGAAATTTTTGATGGGAGTTTAATTTTTAATTTAATCAACAAATCCCCACGTCTACTTTTTGAGGAAGGCACACCCTTACCTTTAACACGAAGAATTTCATTTATAGACACACCTTCTGGAATCTTTACACTTATTTGTCCATCTAGAGTTTCTATAGGATATTCCGTACTTAATAATGCATCGGAAAGTTTCAAATCTAAATCCATTGCTAGATCATTACCTTCTCTTTTAAACACTGCATGTGAAGCAACATTTATTTTAATATATAAATCACCTGCTGTTCCTTTTGAAATAGCTTCACCACCACCTGTCATCCTAATCATCTCTCCATCTCTTATCCCTTCTGGTATATTTATAGAAATTTCTTCTTCGCGACGCAACACTCCTTTTCCCTTACAATTTTCACATTTTTCTTTTGGTACTTCGCCAGAGCCTAGACATTCTTCACAAATTTTTGTACTTGAAATAGTACCTAAAATAGTTCTTTTGTCTTCTCGAACTTTTCCTTGTCCATTACAATATTTACAAGTTTCCATCTTAGTTCCAGATTTTGCACCAGAACCACTACAAGTAGCACAGTTTGAAGTCTTAGTAATTAAAATTTTTCTATTAGTCCCAAAAATTGACTCAGAAAAAGAAATCTGTATTTCGGTAGAAATATCTCGCCCACGTCTAGCTTGTGTTCTTCCTCCTCTTCCTCCACCTGTAAAAAAATCACTAAAGATATCATTCAAATTCCCAAAATCAAAATCTGAAGCTCCATTCTGGAATCCCCCAGAAAAATTACTAAAATCAAATCCTTCGAAACCACCTTGTGATGCTCCACTATATCCTCCTTGTCCCATATTTTCAAAACCAGACCCAAATTGATCATATTTTGAACGTTTCGAATCATCAGAAAGAATCTGATAAGCCTCATTCACTTGTTTGAATTTTTTTTCATCTCCCTCTTTTTTATCAGGGTGATATTTATGGGCTAATTTATAAAAAGCCTTTTTGATTTCATCTTTTGAAGCCCCTTTATTTACCCCCAAAATTTCATAATAATCTTTACTCATAAGGGTATTATATCATAGGTTCAGCTTCTTGAGAACTACTAATTTTTTCTTCTTTTTCTTCCTCTTCGCCTTCTTCATCTGGTTTTTTCTTTCCTTTTCCTTCAATTATAGCTTTTTCTTCTGTACTTCTTATAATAGTTGCTTCTTCTTCCATAATAAGTTTTTGTGCATCATCTTTAGATATTGAGAACTTTCTACGAGATGCTTCAATTATTTCACTTCTATATGATCTATGGGTAGGTGGCAAAACCCTCAAAGTCTCAGCTGAAAATGGATCATAGGATTCACCGTCAATAGTCATTTTAACAAATATTTCTCCTACAGCTAAGTTAATCATATCTTTCACTTCGAATATTGGAGCAAATTCTGGCTTCATTTTTACTGCATCTTCTCCTCCAACACGAAAAGTAATAATACTACCGCAATTACCAAGTACAGCTTGGTGAACTTTCGGTAAAATTTGTCCTACATATTGATGGGCGATGGTTAAATTTAATCCATATTTTCTAGCTTCTGATAAAATATTCTCAAATGTTTGTGTAACTACGTTTTGAAACTCATCAACATAAAGATAAAAATCTGTACGATCTTTTTCAGGGATACTTGCTCTTTCCATTCCAGCTTGTTTTATTTTAGTCAAAAACATAGAACCAAGAAAAGAAGAATTCTCCTCTCCAAGACGCCCCTTTGAAAGATTAATAAGAATTATTTTACCTTCATTCATAAGCTTACCCATATCTATTTTATTTTGCTTCTGTCCAAAAATATTTCGTAGTAATGGATCAGACAAGAATTGTCCTAATTTGTTTACAAGTGGAATAATAGCATCTGTATCAAATTTCTCAGACCAATCTGCGAATTCAATAGCGAAGAATCTTTTCACCATATCATCAGTAATATACTCGATTACTTTCTGTCTATAATTTCTATCAGTCAACATAGAAATCATCCCTCTCATTGTGGCATGAGGATAATCAAGTAATGCAAGACAAGTAAAACGAAAAACGTGCTCTAGACGTGGTGTCCAATTTGCTCCGAATTGTTTTTGAAATACCTCTATGAGACCCTGGGTTAACTGAAATTTAAACATTGGATCAACATTAGCTAAAGGATTAAAAGAAACAGGAAAGTCAACATCAGAAGGATCAATTATACAAACATCTTCAATACGTTCTTTTGGAATATAATCAAGTATCGAATCAACAACATCTCCATGCGGGTCAATAAGGCACAAACCATGATTATAAGTAATATCTTGTCTTAAAAAAAGTTCTATTAATTTTGTTTTTCCTACACCAGATTTACCAATTATATAAAGATGTCGCCTGCGATCTATACGTTTAATACCAAAAATAAATTTCTTCTCTTCAAGAGAGGCCACATAATTTGTACGTCCAATAAAAGAAACCTCTTCAGGTCTGACTTTTCCGAATACAGGTAATTCAGGTGGGGGTGGACCATATTTTATTATTTGAACCCTATTTGGCTTTGACATTTTTATGATTTATTTTATTATTTCTTTTAATAAGTTAAACTTAGAATTTTTATGTCTTATTCCAAGATTTTTCTCAAAACATCTTCTGGGACTTCTTTAACTTTATTTATTGAATCTATCTTCTTAATTGATTCTTCTTTTTTTTCTGGTTCAGTTGCTGTTATTTGTACTGGTTCTAGTATTGGAGCTTGAATTGGTGTTAGGGTTTCAGTCAAAGGCTGATCAGCCTTTGTCTGAGGAGTTGAAGTTTCAACTTCTATAGGTACTATTTTATCTGAGATAAAATCTTTCAATTTATTCATTTCTTCTGAACTAGCTGATCTATCATTCAATTTAATTTTTAATTCAGGTTTTTGATTTTTTAACTCATTAAGAGAAATAGTGGGTTCTACTTTTTTTTCTTTTACTTCTTTCTCTTTTTCATCTAAAATTTTATTTTCTGAAAGAGTTTTATTAAGAATTTCTTTAAGAGCTAAATTCTCTTTTTGAATAGGCTTAGCTTTAGTAAAAACTTTTTTAATTGAAGAAAATATCTTTGGTTTTAAAATTGGAGTATTTTTAGAAAAAACTTTTTTGACTAAGTGATCTTCTATTGGTTTATCAATTCTTTCTGGATACCTTTCAATGTTCACATTTCCATTTCCATTTTTTTGTTTAAATTCTATACCTAAATCAGCTAGAGGTTGAAAAAACTTAGATTCATCTTCCTTGATCTGATGCATAGATCCTTTTATGGGCTTAACTTCACCTGATTTTATCTTTGCTATACAATCTTTACAATACACAGGTCTACCAGCTTCTGGTTTAAATGGCACAGTTGTCTCTTTTTTACAAAGAGAACATCTTGCAGGAAATTTCTCAACACCATTGTTATTATCATCACCGATAGACATACCACTCCAATCGTTTATTTCTCTTTCTACTTCTTCTTTTGATTTACAATAAAGATCACGAGAAGACTTAATGACTTCTTCTTCAATTTCTTTATTGCCAGATTTTACCATTGGTGAAAGAGTTTTTGCTGAAAATGGACGAGAAGATACACCATCTATCATTAATTTCAAATATATTTTAAAATTTGGCAGACTTACAATATCTTGAGGGGTAAACTCTGGTTCAAATTCTTTTTCTAAAAATTCTGCATCATCTGCTCCTACTCTAAAAACCATCATAGTACCAACGTTACCAAAGATAGCATCTCTTACGCTTGAATTTTTGTCTGAAATAAGCTGAGCAGTATATTGATGAGCAACAGTAAGATTTAATCTATACTTTCTAGCCTCAGATAGAATACCAGCAAAAGCTTCAGTAACGAAATTCTGAAATTCGTCTACGTAAAGATAAAAATCTTTTCTTTCATCTTCAGGAATACGTACACGTTCCATTGCAGCAAGTTGAATTTTGGTAATGATCATACCTCCCAAAAGTGACGAGTTGTCTTCACCAATACGTCCTTTAGAAACATTCACAAGAAAAATTTTTCCTTCATTCATTATGTCAAAAATATTTATAGTGCTCACAGATTGACCTACAATATTTCGAATAATAGAAGTAGAGAGGAATTGTCCGACTTTATTTTGAATAGGTGCTATGGCTTCATTTCTAAATTTATCTTGCCAAGCCTCGTATTCATGTACCCAAAAAGCTTTAATAACTGGATCTTTTAAATTGGTAATTATTTTCTGACGATAATCTTTATCTACAAGCATTCTTGGTATACCTAAAAGCGTAGAACCAGGAGTGTCAAGTAATGCTAAGATTGCATTATTTAAAATGTATTCCATACGAGCACTCCATGCATTTGCCCAAATTTTAGTAAAAATCCCCATCAATCCAGAAGCCACTAGATGTTTATATTTTGGATCAATGAGTTCTAAAACATTAAATCCAATATGAAAATCAGCATCAGCAGGATTAAAGTAAACAACATCTTTCATGCGATGAGGAGGAATAGCAGAAAGAATATCTTCAACATTTTCCCCATGTGGATCAACCATACAGACACCATCTCCATTTTCTATATTCTGAATAATCATATTAAACATCAATGCAGATTTACCTGTACCTGACTTTCCAAGAATATAAACATGTTGACGCCTATCTTTGCGTTTTATTCCAAAAAGAACATTTTTATCCCTATAAGAAGTATTACCAATATATGTAATTTCTTTATTTTTTGGTATTTCGTGCAAATCCATACAGGTAAATTATACCAGAAATTGACAAAACTAAAAAGCCCCTCGATAGAGGCTTTTTAGTTTTGTCTTGAAATCAAGTTCGCTAAAAAATTATACTTTTGGATCTTCTTCTTCAGTTTTCTCTCCTTCTTTAAATTCAGCATCACGAACTTCTTGGTTTTGTTCTTCTGGTGCACCTCCCTGAGGAGTCTCAGCTCCAGCTTTACTCATAGCTTCACCAATTTTAGACATTTCAGCAGATAATTCTTCTGTAGCTTTTTTAATAGCATCTGCATCTGCACCATCTTTTACTCCACGCAATGCAGTAATCTTTGCATTCACATTATCTTTAATATCAGATGGAATTTTTGCTTCATTATCCTTCAATGATTTTTCTGCAGTATAAATAACTATCTCAGCTGTATTTTTTATATCAACGATTTCTCTTTTCTTTTTATCTTCATCTGCATGAAGTTCAGCATCTTCTTGCATTTTTTTAATTTCTTCTTCTTTTAATCCTGAACTTGCTTCTATTTTTATTGATTGAGCTTTACCAGAAGCTTTATCTTTAGCTGTAACATTTAATATTCCATTTACATCAATATCAAAGGTCACTTCCACTTGTGGCATACCTCGAGGTGCTGGTGGAATTCCGTCCAAAATAAAACGTCCGAGAGATTTATTATCAGTTGCCATAGGACGTTCTCCTTGTACTATGTGAATCTCAACAGAAGTTTGATTATCAGCAGCAGTCGAAAATACTTGAGATTTAGAAGCCGGAATAGTTGTATTTCTTTCAATTAATTTTGTACCAACTCCTCCTAGTGTCTCAATACCAAGAGAAAGAGGTATAACATCCAATAATAATACATCACGAACATCTCCAGCAAGCACTCCTGCTTGCACAGCAGCACCTAAAGCCACAACTTCATCAGGATTAATGGACATATTTGGAGTTTTCCCAAAAAGATTCTTAACTGCTTCCACTATTGCTGGCATTCTAGTTTGTCCACCAACCATTATAATTTCATTTATCTCATTCATTTTAAATGGAGATGCTTCAAGAGCTCTTTTCGTTATTTCGATAGAACGATCTATATATTCTTTCGCTAAAGATTCAAGAGTTGCGCGAGACATTTTTAAAAGTAAATGTTTTGGACCACTTGCATCAGAAGTAATAAATGGAATATTTATTTCTGTTTCAATCGTTGTAGAAAGCTCATGTTTTGCTTTTTCAGCTGCTTCTTTTAATCTTTGATGAGCAAGTGGATCTTTTCTTACATCAACGCCTGATTCTTTTTTATATTCTTCCGCAATCCAAGCAATAACTTTTCGATCAATGTCACCTCCACCCATATGACTATCACCATCAGTGGATTTAACTTCAATAACATCATCACCAATTTCAAGAACAGAAACATCAAAAGTTCCTCCACCAAAATCGTACACAACTATTTTTTCATTTTTCTTTTTATTAAATCCATAAGCAAGAGCAGCAGCAGTCGGTTCATTTATAATACGTTTTACATCAAGACCTGCTATCTGTCCTGCATCTTTTGTTGCTTTTCTTTGTGCATCATTAAAATATGCTGGAACAGTAATAACTGCTTCTGTTATTTTTTCTCCTAATTTAGCTTCAACATCAGCTTTTATTTTTTGTAGAAGCATTGCAGAAATTTCTTCTGGACGAAAAAATTTATCTGACATTTTTACTTTTACTCCTCCATCTTCTCCAGCTTCAATTTTAAAAGGAGCTGTTGGTTTATCTTTTTGTACTTCTGGATCATCAAATCTATGACCCATGTAACGTTTTATTTCAGAAATTGTATTTTCAGGATTTGTAACAGCTTGTCTTTTTCCAAGAAGACCAACAATACGATCACCATTTTTTGCTGTTGCAACAACAGAAGGCGTTGTACGATTACCTTCGACATTTTCTATTATTTTTGGCACACCACCTTCAATAAAAGCGACTGCAGAATTCGTAGTACCTAAATCTATTCCTATTATTTTTGACATATATTTCTTAGTTAAATTTATAATAATTATTAATTATATTAATATAATATACCTTAATTAAATATTTTGCAAGTATTTCGTGACCGCAAAATACTTGTCAAACGACAGTATATATTATAATATATAAGTATGTCAAGAAAAATTGAATATTCTAATAAAATACTTAAAATTTTAGCTGAAAAACCAGCTATTTCATTAGAATCTATAAAGGATACTGAAGATCCTAAAATAACTTATGCTTTAACACGTTCAATAAAAAACTTGATAGAATCTGGTTGTATAGAAATACTTAAATCTGATAATAAAGATTATTTAAAACTTACAAAAAAAGGAAAAAACAAATTAAACTCGATTAGACTAGAAGGAGGTAGTGCTCTTGTCTCTACAAATTGGGATGGATTATGGAGAATTATAATTATAGATATTCCAGAAGAAAGAAAAAATGAACGTGAAGCATTACGTTATCTTTTAAAGAAAGCAAATTTTACTTGTATAAAAAATACAGTATGGATTTCTCCCCTACCCTATGAACATCTTTTTACTAATATTAAAAAGGATTTAAAATTGGGAACAGAACTAATAATAATCGTCACAGACAAAATTGATGAGGAAACAAAACTAGCTTTTTTAGAAAGTATAAAAAAATATTAAATTTAAAAGATTTCTAAGCCTTCGCACTCGGAGTCCGTGAAGACAGGGAACAAACACGACTCTTAAAATCTTTTAAATTTAATATTTTTAAAGAAAAAGTTAATATAAAAGTTTTCGCCTGCGGGCACTGGCTTCGTTTTGTCCGCCAGAAAATTTTTGATATTCAATTTTTCTCAGATTATATTTTTAAAACCTCCAGCCTGAAGATCCCAAAGTTTTTTATAAAGACCACTTTTTTTATTTAAAAGTTCTTCGTGTGTTCCATCTTCAATAATTTTTCCTTTTTCAAGAACTATAATTCTATCCATTTGTCTTATTGTAGAAAGTCTATGAGCAATTACTATTGTTGTCTTCCCTCCTATAAGTTTTATAAGTGCATCTTGAATTAAAGATTCTGAATGTGAATCTAGGGAAGATGTCGCTTCATCTAGAATAAGAATCGGTGCATTTTTAAGTATAGCTCGAGCTATAGCTACACGTTGTCTTTCTCCACCTGAAAGTTTTACACCTCTTTCCCCTACATATGTATTATAGCCTTGAGGTAATTGATCTATAAAATCGTCACAGTGGGCTAAATGAGCAGCCATCAAGACTTCCTCATCTGTAGCATCTCTTCTACCATAACGAATATTATCTATCAGGGTACGATGAAAAAGCACAGGATCTTGTGGAACAAAAGCTATATGCTCACGAAGATTTTGTTGAGTAATTTTACTAATGTCTATTTTATCAATTAAAATCTTTCCTGAGGTTAAATCAAATAATCTCATCATAAGACGAACAAATGTTGTCTTTCCTGCTCCAGAAGAACCAACAATTGCGATTTTCTGTCCAGGTGATATTGTTAAAGAAAAATTATCTAATACTTTTGTATTATTATTTTTGTAAACATAAGTCACATCATCAAAAATAACTTCTCCTTTTATGTCTTTTATAGATTCTTGGTTATTATCTATAATTTCATAAGGCGTATCTAAAATAAGAGCCATCTCTTGAGCATCAGCAAATCCATCATAAAATGCACGTATAATTCCAGCAAAACTCCACAAATTATCAATCAAACGAATTATGTAACTCTGAAGTAAAACGATAAAAGGTAAAGCAATAATAGACAAACTCCAATCCTTTATGGCAACCCAAAAAATAATAAATTCTATAGCAACAGAATAAACTGCTTGTATAGAACTAAGTCCTTCCCATAAATACCAGTTGAAAACTGTAGCTTTTTTTTGTTCTTGTATTGTTTCACTAACCCTTTCTTTTTCATAAGAATGACCAGTAAAAATCTGAATAGAAGAATGATTACTTATTGAATCAGACAAAACTCCTGTAGTTTTAGTATCGGCTAGTGCAGCTATAACATCATATTTAATTTTATATCTCGTATAAATAAGGGCAGTAAACAAAAATATTATAGAAAATACTCCTAATATATAAGCATATTTAGGAAGTAATGTATAAACAGCGACAAATACACCTAGTCCCCTTACTAGTAATGGTAATCCATCAGAAGCCATCCTGTCTGTTAATCTTTCAAAAGATTTTGCATATTTATTTATTTTTTGAGTTAATGATCCTGTAAAATTATTTACAAAAAATGAATAAGAGTGATTGCTCATATAAGAAAAAGCTTGTTCACGAAGTCCTGCCATAACTCCAGACTCAAAATAAGCAAGAGAAAATCCTGAAACTCTACGTATGGCCCAACCAATTATTTTTAAAAATAAAATAAAAATAATTATAGATTTTGCAGATTCAATAAAAGCAAAATCATTATTGCTTAAAACATTCCATAATTTTAAATATTGAAGAGGTATGTATATATCTAATGCTGAAAAAATTATTGTAAAAATAACAACAGTAAAAAAAGACAATTTAAAATGCCTAATTACTTGCCAATAATATTTTAACACCAACCTAAGGTGTAAATTTGAATAATCTTTTTTCATAAAAAAAAGGCATTTCTGCCTTATTTTTACTATACCACAAAAATCTAAATCTCCAAATTCCCCACAAATTCAACTTGTGGGGGCTAATTTTTTATCTTATACCATAATACTTTAACTCTAAATTTAATAGTCTGCCAAAGTATTGGTAAAACTTGTTTTAAATATTCTATTTTATTTTTTATCTTTTTCATTTTATTATACAAATTCAGCTTGATAACACTTTTCGCAATATACTATTTCTTTTCTCTCTGGATCTATTGCTGTCTCAAATTCATTCTGGCAAGGTTTATCTCCGTGTGTATGTTTTATAGTATTTTTATATTCCTTATTACTTGATTGTACTCCATTACACATACATTTTCTATGCCATAATCTCAAAGGATTTTTCTTTTTTATACGTTGTCCATAACGACAGCTTGGACACAAGCGAGGTAGTGTTATATTCATCTGCCTATAAAACTGTAATTCATTAGATAATATCCTAAAAGCACCTGTGCATTGTTGATTGCAATTTTTATTATTATGTTCACATTCTATTACTTGATTTAATATTGAATCAGACACATCTTTTATGTGAATTGGTATATTTTCTGTTTTCATTGTTATTTTATAATTTCTATCTTTTTCATCATACCAATTAAAACCTTCATACAAAACCTCTTCTTTGGTTAAAGGAAAATATTTATGTGCCCATGTTTCATTATATGCAAAAAGAGATAACTCTGTAGGGAAAAATTCACCATATTTATAAATTCTTTCTTTTTTATCTACATATGGCATATCATTCATGTGTTTTATAATTTTCGGTAATAATTCTTTATACTCTTCTTTTGTATATTGTTTATTTAAAATACAATATTTTTTATTCCTTAATTTTGAACAACCAAAAATATAAGAACAATTATATATTTTATCCGAATATTGTACATCATTAGAATGATGACAAGCTCTACTAAACATGCATTTTTGAGATTGCATACCTCCAGATTTTTCATAAAAAATTTCTGAATTATCTCCACCAAAAGTAACATCATAACTATCTTTCAATAATAAGCCGCTCAAAAATATATACTTACAATTTTCTATACCATTTCTTGTAGCAAAACAAGTCTTACAATTCTTTGTATTTTTTATATCATCGCCTATTACATTAGAAGAATTTGTTATCAAAGAAAAACGTCTTGGAATTTTATAATAAAGCTCTAAAAATTTTTCTTCTGCTTTCTTTAAAATTTTATAATCTCCTAAATCCCATTTTTCTATTTCTTTTTTATATTCTTCTTTTGTGTATTTCTTATTAAAGATACAATATTTTTGATTCCTTAAATTAACACACCCAAAACAATCTATACATCCAATGCAATTAAAGATAAAAGAACAATCAAGGCATTCATCTGAAAAATAAGCAAATTTAGTATTATAAACACCAGTTGAATTTAATGTCTCATATACATGATCTGCATTAACAACTATATCAGAATCAAAAGAATCTCTTGAAAAAAGAGGTGTCTGGCAGTTATAACAATTTATGGATTGAAAACCATCAAAAGTAAGGGTGCAATTTTTACAACGAATATTATTATTAGAATAAGAACAATCCGTTGAGTTTTTTGAACCAGTAGCTTGGTTTGGTACAATTTTTTGCAATTCATGGAACTGTTCAAAAAATGAACGAGAAAAATCATAATCCCTACCATATTCTATTCCATCCCAACTATCACCATACCAACAAGTTGGACAATAAGCTTTAATTGAACTGTCTGGTCTAAAGATACTTATTATATTTTCATTACAATTATCACAAATACGTTTATATAAATTTCTATCTTCTCTGTAAGCTAAACGACGAATAAGTCTACATTCCGGACACCAAGTAGGAGGAGGGACTTTTATCTTTTCATAAAAATTAAAATCTTCCTTTTCTAGGATAAACTCGTTTTTACAATTTTGACATGTTTTAGTTTCCATAATTTTTTTACAACCTGTTCCGTAGGAAGCTTTGCTTTCCTTCGGGATTCTGACACCCCAGTACTAAATTTTTAAACTCTTTATTCATATTTTATCAACATTTATCTAGTTTAATTATATTAACCATTATATTACTTAAATAAAAAATTAGTACGGGGTAAATATTTTTTATTTCATCTTTGTATTCCATATATCATTCAAGGTAGCAAACTCTGCTATAGCAGAGTTTGCTACCTTTTTAATTTATATTTTGTTTATAACACTCTTCACAAGCAATTTTTTGATAATTCCATTCTGGTAAATAATAGGCTTCCACCTCTTTCTCACAATAAAAACACTTATATGAATATGCTTGTAAAACTGTTAAATATTTTAAACGATTTTTTGTTCGTACATCAAAATGATATCTCGGAAGTGGAATATTATTCTCTTTATAAAAAGAAAGCTCATTTTGGGCTATATTAAAACGCCAGCCAGTCAGAGAACAGATTAATGCTTGAGTTATGATAGAATCTTTCACATCTTTTATGTCATCAGGCAATTCACTAGTAGGCACTCCCTCTATATCACTTTCATTAACATCTTCCCAATAGCCACCAAGTTTTAAAATATCTTCTTTTTTAGTTTCAGGAAAATATAAAAAACTATTAGAAAAATTAAACGGCCCAGCACTCATAGAATATGGTAAAAATTGACCATATTCTCCATTATTTTTCATATCTTCAACGATCTTTGCCTTGAGTTTCTCGAAGGATTCTTTTTCATATTGTTTATTTAAAATACAATATTTTTTCTTTTTTAAACCAACACAACCAAAACAATATTCACATTCAATACATAAATCTAAATATTCAGAATATCGAGAAGATGACCAGGCACAATATTTTTCTGCATAAGCATCTATGCAACTAGCACAATTGCCTAATAATTCAGAATTCCAACAACCATTTGCGTCAATATTAGATTTATGACTAATTCCCCTAACACAATTATAACTATCTTCGGATTCACTGATTGTATTACAATTATGACAGTTCTTACAATTTAATAAATAATCACCATAAGAATTATATGTTTTGAAATTAAAATTTGGTCTATGAACTACTTCTTTTTGAACTATTTCCTCAAAATACTTTTTATAATTTTGTATTGATTTATATGAACCAAGATTAAATGACTTTAATTTTTCTAAATATTCTTCTCTAGAATATTGAATATTTTCTATACAATATGATTTACCACGTAAATTCCAACAGATAAAACAATCCTGACAATTTTTACAATCATATAAAAAGAATGAATCTATACAATCACGAGAATGTTTAGAATAAAAAAGTTTATATGAATGATGACATTCTCCAGCGTCATAGCACTTTTCACTATTAAAACAAACATCTACATCAATAGAATTTTTAACAAAATAGTTTCTATAGGAATAAAATAATTGCTCACAACCTACCATCGAACGTGCTAAATAACAATTCTTAGAGTTCCAAACATCATCACACCAATCACAATTAGTGTTTTTAACTCCAGTTTGGTGAGGATGAGGAACTTTTTCTTGAAGTTCTTGTAATTGTTCAAAAAAAGATCTATTTCCATCATAGTCTTGACCATAATCCATAGCCTCCCATTTATCACTATACCATTCGGAAGATGTATAAATAGGATATCTATTCTTCTCTGGTAATACTGTAATTAAACTATTTCTCGAAAGATCTGATTTACCTTTACGAAATTTTCCAAACATCCAAAAAGACAAGTGTAATTTAATGCGACAAAAATTACAAATAGTCGGCAATTCTATACCAACTTTTTCATACAAAGAAAGCTCACCATCATTAATGGTAAATTCATTTTTACAATGTTCACATGTTTTACTCTGTGTTTTCATTATATTCAAAAACATTAACTCGGGCAGCTCGAATTACTCTGTCGCCCAATTTGTAACCTTTCTGAATAACTTCTGATACTTTATGATTATCTTCTTTTTTTTCTGTTTTTGTCATATCTATAGACTGATGAATATTTGGATCAAAATTTTCTCCCACCATGCCAATTTCTTTTACATCGTATTCTTCAAATACAGTATTTAATTGAGCATATATATATTCTACTCCCTTGCGCCAATTCTCATCAACTTTATTCCAAGACTCTTTGTTTGCAAAAGCCATATTAAAACTATCCAACACACTCAAGAAACGTGTAAGGATGCGTTCACGTACTGCCTCTGAAAAATTATTTTTCCTGTCATCTTCTTGTTTACGATAATTAGCAAAATCAGCACGCTCTTTCTGCCAGCCATTTAGATATTCTTCTTTCTGAAGTTTACATTCTTTCAAATCAGCCCTAAATTTCTTTAAAGTTTTCTTTAAATCTTCTTCACCATCAACATTCCATTCAAATTCTAGAACTTCAGAATCATCTGACGAAACAGAATTTTCTTCAATATTTTCAACAGATTCATTTAAATTATCTTCTTTTTCTTCTTTATCTTTCATATATTCATACTAACAAAAAATACCCCTATTTTCAAGGGGTATTTTAGAAAGATAAATTTTAACGCTTAGACCATTGAGGAGCTTTACGAGCTTTCTTAAGTCCGAATTTTCTACGTTCTTTTGCTCTAGGATCTCGTTTAAGATATCCCAATGTCTTCATCTTTCCACGTAGTTCTATATCAGATAAAACTAAGGCGCGAGCTAATCCATGACGTACTGCTTCAGCTTGAGAATGGGCTCCTCCACCTGAAACTTTTACTTCAACCTTCCATTTATGATCAATTTTTTCTTCACCGGTCAAACCTTTAATTATAGGATCTGCAATTAAACGACGTTCTTCTTCTGTTTTAAAATATTCTTTTGCATCTCTTTCATTAATAATAAAAATATGTTTTACTGATTTCCAAATACGCACTCTAGCAGTTGAAGTTTTTCTTCTTCCTACTGCCTCAATATATTTTTCTTTTATTGTTTTATTTTCCATAAAAATTATTCCTCAACTACTAAATTTTTCATCATCTCTCTTCTTAATTTATTACCTGGCAACATATGATACACTGCAAGTTTTACCAACTCACTCATACCCTTTTTCTCTTTGGTCTCTGTTCCTTTTAATATTCTAAGTCCACCTCTGTATCCAGAATATCTAGTATGATAAATTTCATCTAATTTTTTCTCGGTAATCTTTATTTTTGATGCATTGATTACTTTTACAGGACCACCAGAATATACATGCCTCTCAAATGAAGCACTAGTCTTTCCCATAAGTGAAGATGCTATTTCAGTAGAAACTCTACCCAACGTTCTTCCTTCTGCATTTATTATTTTTTCTTTAATTTTATTATCTTGTTTTTTCATTTTTTTAAAATACCTAATTTATTATACAAATTCTATTAAAGCCATCTCTGCTCCATCTGATTTCCTAGCTCCAAGTTTTAAAACTCTAGTATATCCACCCTTCTGATCTAAATATTTAGGTGCAATAATTTCGAAAAGTTTTTTAACCTCCTTGCTACGATTAGAAAGTTTAGAAATAACGATTCTTCGTGTTGCCATATCACCCTTTTTTGCTTTAGTTACAAGTTTTTCAATAAATGGACGAAGCTCTTTTGCCTTAGGTTCTGTCGTCTTTATTTTTCCACGCACAATCAAATTAAGTGCCAAGGAATTTAATAAAGCCTTTTTTTGATTCTTATCTCTTCCAAATTTTCTTTTATTATTACTATGTCTCATATTTTTTTAATTCGTAATTCGTAATTGCTAATTCGTAATTGATTTATTATTCTTTCAAATTAAGCCCAAATTTACTAAGTATTTTTTTAATTTCAGTTATTCCTTTTTCTCCAATACCTTCAACCTCAAGCAAATCTTCGCGCTTTTTTCTTGCAAGACCACCAAGTGTCCTAATATTTGCAGTATTAAGAGCATTTAATGTTCTAGTTGAAAGATCAAGACTGTCTATACGAGTTTTCAAAACATCGATAAAATCATCAGACTTCTTTTCGCTTTCGACTTCTTCTTTTTTATCTATAAAAGAAGCAGACTTCTTTTCTTCTTTTATTTCTTCTTCTGGTTCTTTAAAATCAATAATAGATTTTAATTGATTTATCATTATCTCTATAGATTTCAAAAATGCTTCACGAGGAGTAAGTGTTCCGTCTGTTTCTATCGATACTCTTAATAAATTATAATTTGTATTGTCTCCAACACGCATATTTTCAACATCATAAGAAACACGACGAATTGGAGTAAATATACCATCAACGGTAATTGTACCAATATCTACTTTTTCTTTTTGTAAAATTTCTTTTGAAACAAAACCCAATCCTTTCTCAATCTTCATCTCAATATCTAGATTAACCTTACCTGTAACTTCTACGATATGAAGTTCTGGATTTAATATTTCTACTTGTCCTCCAACTTTTATATCATTTGCAGTAACTTCTTTTGGTCCTTTTATAGAAAGAGTAACAACCTGTGGTTCATCAGATATCATTTTAAAACGAATCTTTTTTAAATTCAAAATCATTACAATTACATCTTCTTTGATTCCATCCATTGTTTGAAATTCATGAGAAACACCATCTATCTTTATAGAAGTAATACTAGCACCTGGTAAAGAAGAAAGAATAATTCTTCTTAAGGAATTACCCAATGTATGACCATAACCGGGATACAAACCATCTATCTCAAATACTCCCTTATTATCTTCTTCTAAAACAATACGAGGCTTAGAAGGCATTATTATTTTATATTCAGGCATAATTTTTATTTTTATTCACCCATAATCATGAGTGGAAAAAGTTACTTTTAAACTTTAATAATACTTGTCCGCTTATAGCGGAGATCAATAATAAAATTAACGACTATAAAACTCAAGCACAGCATTTAAATCAAGAAAAGTCTCTGTATTTTTGGGTTTAGCTATGATATTCCCCTCCATTTTTGATACATTAAACAAAATCCAAGAAGGTGTATTATAATCTTTTAATCTTTCTGTTAAATTATCAAAAATCTTTTTTACCTTAGATCCTTCACGAATCTTTATTATATCTCCAACTTTTACTTCATAAGATGGTATTGTTACTTTATGAATATTTACAATAAAATGTCCATGAGAAACCATCTGTCTAGCAGCACGCCTACTTGGTGCAAGACCCATTCTATAAACTATATTATCAAGACGAGTTTCAAGATTTTCATAAAATTTTTCTACAGCACCTGAACCTTTTACAAGAGAAGCTTTTTTAACATAATTTGAAAGTTGACGCTCAGTAATACCATAAGAAAAACGAACTTTTTGTTTTTCAATAAGTTGAGCACCATATTCTGATAATGCCTTTGGACGACGTGCACCAGGACCAGCAAACTTACCAGAAGAAGCTGAAAACTTTGCAGTTTGACATTTATCGTAAACCCCAGCTCCTAATCTTCTTCCTATTTTAAATTTTGGTTTGCTTATCATATCTTAAATCTATAATTCATAATTGATAATTCTTATACTCTTCGTGGTTTTTTTGGTTTTGGACCATTATGTGGTACTGGTGTAGCATCTTTTATAAAAGTTATCTCTATACCATGAGCCATAAATGATCTTATTACTGGTTCACGTCCAGATCCAACACCTCTTACAACCACACCTGAATCCTTAACTCCAAGATTAGCAGCTTTTTCACCAATCAAATCTCCTACCTTAGAAGCTGCAAATGGAGTTCCCTTCTTTGCTCCTCTAAAACCCAAACTCCCAGCACTTGACCAAAATAGTGTATTTCCTAACTTATCTCCAAATAAAACTTTCGTATTATTAAAGGTTGCATCAATAAACAAAATACCAGAAGTTATTTTCTTCTTAGGTGTTTTGATTGTAGATGTTTTTGCTTCTACTTTTGTTTCTTTTAAAGCTTCATCAGTTGGTTTAATTGTAGTTTTTGTCTTTCCCATAAATTATTTAAGTTTTACTCTCTTTTCTTTTACCGGAAGCCATCGTTCTTCTAACGTTTCCTCTAACTGTCCTAGAATTAGTTTTTGTTCTTTGACCTCTAACTGGTAATCTTTTTATATGTCTAATACCTCTATGCGTTTTAATATCCTTTAATCTTTTTATATTTCCTGAAATTTCTCTTTTTAGATTTCCTTCTATTTTCATAGCTTCGATTATTCCACGAATCTTATTTTCCTCATCAGGAGTTAAATCTTTTGTTTTTTTACCTACATCAATATCAACTTGTTTTAAAATTTTTCTTGCAGTTGATATACCAACACCAAAAAGACATGTCAGTGCAATTTCAAGTCTCTTTTCATCTGGTACTGTTATTCCAAGTATTCTCATAAATTATTGTTTTTGTTTATGTTTAGGATTAGAACAAATTACACGTAAATGTCTCTGACGTTTAACCATCTTACATTTACTACATATTTTTTTAACTGTTGATCTAATTCGCATAAAAATAAATTAAACTTTATTAAAACATACAAAAATAAGGGAAAAAACCCTTATTTCTTAACACTAAAAACTTTTCATAAACTATATTTAGTATAATACACCATTATAAAAAAAATTACAACCTTTTAATTATTCTTCCTTTTCCACCATAAGGATCCAGTACAACTTCAACCGAATCTCCTATTAAAACTTTTATTCTATGCATACGCATTTTACCTCCAAGATATGCCAAAATTTCTTTATCATCTTCTATCTTTACTCTAAACAAAGTAGAGGGTAATGATTCAGTAATAATTCCTCTCACTGTTAGAATTTTTTCATTTTTTGGGTCACTCATTAAGTTAATATATCATACTAAATTTATAAACAAAGGTCAATATTATATATGTTAATAAACTTTTTTATTGAACTTACTTAGGATAATTTACTATCAACTCTATACTTTTGCTTTTTTCAGGAAAAGAAGATTTCCAAAAAGGACGGATGACCAATTCTGCAGAGTCTATACTAGAATATTGTAGTAAAATTTTATTAAAATCTTTTTTATTTTTATTTAAAATATCTGAAATGAATTTTGTCTCATCAATTTTCCAAATAATTTTAGGAATTCCTTTTAGATTGAAACTTATATTTTTTACATCAGTAAATTCAATATCTTTACTATTATCTAATGAAAAAACTAAATCTCGTATATTTGGTATATAAACCTCTCCTCCATCATATTCATCTATAACACCTTCAGCTATTTTTTTTATTATTTTATCTTCACTAAAAAGAAAACCATAAAGAGTGCCCTTAACATTTACAGATACCATATTATCTTCATTGGTCGTAAAACTAATATTTTTATCATCAATTTCTAAAACTGCTGCATCTTTAAATAGAATGAAACCACTAGGAATTTGATCCATTGCCTTCTTTAGAAGCTTTTCTTCTAATGCGACTTTTAATTCACTTACTATGTTCACTTTATCAAGAGAAGAAACTACGGGTGTTTTCCCTATAAATCCACCAATTATATTTCCCTCTGACCTAGCATAAAATTTAGAATATTTTTCTGTTCCCTTAAAACCAAAAATCTTAAAATCTATCGGCGTACTATTATATTCTTCACCAACTTCTGATGCATAAATATCAACTTTAATACTTCCTGGTTTATCTTTTATCATTCCAGGTATTTTTATTTTCTTACTAGTTTTATAAATTTTTCCATTTGATCCTTCTAGTCTGGTATCAACATCAAGCGTCTGTGAAAGAGAACTAAAAGAATTATAAAGTATAACAGTCCCTCTCGCCACTACAGCTACTTCTTTTTCTTCCCCACCTTGTATTGTTTTATCTTCTTCTCCAGAAACAACTACAAGATCAAAAGATAAGCCTGATGTATTTAAATTTTTTATAGCAGATAAATTTTCATTGATAGATATTTCCTTTATCTTAGGAGAAATTGTTATTTTTGCTCCTGAAAATAAAAAAGAAAGTGCGAAAAGTAGAAATACAACAGAGATAAATGCAATAAAATAAAATCTATATTTTGATTTTTTATTATTTTTATTTATTTTATTAAAAACGATTTCTTTTTCTTTATTTTTATCAAAAAAAATCTCAATATCATCAGTAGACTTTTGTTTTATAAGTCTTTGAGGAGTTTTAACTTTTACCATATCTTGAAGTAAGTTTCTTGCCATAAATGTATTCTAACAAATAAAACGATTAATATAAATAGCTTCAATCGCAATAAATGGATCACGGTATATTTTATCTTTAAAAACAATTATATCGTTAAGGGTTTGGGTTCCCAAAAAAATAATTTTAAATTCTGACTCAGATAATGTGTACTGATTAAATTGTTCAGTTTTAATAATTTTAGAAAAAAAATCTGCTAAATCTTGGTCAACTGTTATAAAAATTGTCGCTGGTATGGAAATATCACTTGAAATATTAACTAATGATTCTTGAAATCCTTTCAACCATTCCATTTTTAATTTACCAATAATAGGTTCAAGTTTTTTTTGAGTAGATTCTTCTGCGTGATCATCTCTATAAAGAGAGATTAAAGATTTTGCTTCGTCTAAAGTGCTGTTTAAACTGTCTGCTATTCTACGTATAATAAAATTATATCCTAAAGGATATGAAATAGAATAATTTAATATATTTTTTTTAATCATTGAAATATCTGTTACTTCTCCGCCAATGTCAACCAAAAGAAAGCTATCTTGATCTATAAACATATCACGTGCTACAACAAAAGAAGCCATAGCAAAAGAAGAAAATTTTACATCACTATAATGAAAATGCCTAAATATTGTTTCTTCTATTTTTTTTAATATCTGATCGCCTGCAATAGAAATAAAAATAATCATCTCGAGTTTCTTTGTTTTTTTATTAAACGGGTCAGAAGTTTGATACCCATTTAATAAAGTTTTCATATTTTTAAATTCAATAAGACGAGTTTTGTTATTAGTATCGGAAAAATTTTTTATATGTTCTTCTTCAAAAATACTAATCTCTTTTTTTATTAGTTCATTGGCTAATTTAGAAGTAAACACAAAAGGTGTGTTCTTTTCAAGCTTTATGGTTCTGGTTTGAGAAGCATACCAAGGTGATGAAAGAATACAAAAAACTTTTTTGGGTCTACTTGTACTCATAATAGACACCTTACTAGCTACAATCTCAAGTGCTTTTATAGTTAAAAATAAAAAATTATCAATATTAATTTCACTTTGAAATACTATAGGCTCACGAATAGATAGAATTATCTTAGGAACTCCCATCTTTTGTACTTCAAAAATAGCAGCTCCAACAGAAGAAGACCTAATATCAAAAATTAGTACCAACTCTTTTTCATCTTTTCGTTTAAAAAAGATTCCCATATATATAATTATATCATAAATAAAATCAAAAAAATTAAAATAGTACAGCTTTTATTCTTCGAACACCAGCTGAGACAGCTTCCTCTTTTAAAATTTTGAATTCTCCTAATTCTGCAGTATTTTTGACATGAGGTCCTCCGCAAAATTCTTTAGAATAAGAACTTTCTAATGTCTCTCCTACGTAATAAATACTAACCTCTTCTCCATATTTATCACCAAAAATATGAACGGCTCCTGTTTTTTCAGCTTCTTCTTTTTTCATAACTATTCTTTGTACAGGAAGTTTAAGTTGTATTTTTTCATTTACAATATCTGCTACTTTATTCTTTTCTTCATCAGTCATTTTTCGTGAAAAAGAAAAATCAAATCGTAATCTCTCAGCTGTAATATTACTTCCCTTTTGAACTATTTTTTCTCCTAAAACATCTTCCAATGCTTGACGCATAAGATGAGTGGCTGTATGTAATCTCTTTGTTTCTTCTCCTGCATCTGCTAACCCACCCTTAAACATACCAACAGAAGAAGTTTGAGAAAGTTTCTGATGCTCTACCATTTTTTTATTAAAATCTTCAAGATTAATTGCACTCCCCCTTTCATTTGAAAGTTCAATAGTTAATTCAATTGGAAATCCATAGGTAGTAAAAAGTATAAAAGGATCAATTCCTTTTTCAAATTCCTTCATTCCATCTTGAAGTGTTTTTAAAAATTTTTCTTCTTCAGTATTAAAAACAGAATTAATATCTACTTTTTTTAACTGCTCATATGTATCTGAATAAGTATTAATAAAATAATTAATAATTTCAACACCAACTAAAGAATTTAGCATTAAGCTTTTCATTTTAAAAACAGCACGACGAATTAACCTGCGAAGAACATAACCCTGATCTTTATTCGAAGGTTTAACACCATCAGAAATTAAAAAGATTGCACTTCTTATGTGATCAGCAATAATCCTTGCAGATTTTTCATTATAATTTATAGAATTTTTCTTTATTAAATCCATAACCGATACAAAAACATCAGTTTCATAAATATTACTTTTTCCTTGTATAACTGTAGTAATACGTTCAAGTCCTGCGCCAGTATCAACATTTTTATTTGGAAGTTCGCCAGAAACTTTTCCATCTTCTTGTTTATACACCATAAAAACATCATTCCAGATTTCTACAACTTTTTGTTCATCTTCAGCTGTTTCAAATTGTTCTTGATTCATATCACCAAGATTTCCAATTAAATCATAAAACATCTCAGTAGAAGGACCAGCTGGAGAATTTAATCCAGCACTCCACCAATTTGATTTAGAATTTTTAAAATAAATACGACTTTCAGGAATACCAACAGATTTCCATATTTCTACTGATTCAGTATCACATGGAATATCATCATTTCCACTAAAAACAGTTATATATAAACGATTTAAATCAAGACCAATACCTTCTTCTTTGTTTGTCAAAAATTCGTAACTCCATTTTATTGCATCTTCTTTAAAATAATCTCCAAGAGACCAATTCCCCATCATCTCAAAAAATGTTAAATGAGTGGCATCTCCTACTTCATCTAAATCAATAGTTCGAATACATTTTTGAATATTAACTAAACGTTTACCTTCTGGGTGTTTTTCTCCTAAGAGATATTTCATGAGAGGCTGCATGCCAGCAATATTAAAAAGCACAGAAGGGTCATTTTCTGGCACTAAGGAAGAAGAAGGAATTATTTTATGTCCGCGAGTTTCAAAAAATTTTAAAAATCTTGATCTAATTTCACTTGATTCCATATAAAATAACTATTTTGCTTCTTCTTTTATTAAGAAATTTTCTTCTGAAATTTTTCTAATTGGTTTTTCAAAAATATTCATAACTATAAAAATAAAGAGTACTAAAATAGTCGAAATAATTGCAAGATTAAAAAGTCCAAACCCTGCAGCCATACCTATACCAGATGTCACCCAAAGTCCACCAGCTGTTGTAAGACCCAAAAGATGAGAATCTCTAAACATTATAATACCAGCACCAAGAAAACCAATACCTACAATAATATTAGAAGCCATCATTATGGGATTAAAACCTGATAAATTTATATATTTTTCTGCCATTGTTTCAGAAATAATTATAAAAATAGCTGCACCCATAGAAACAAGAGCATGAGTTTTCATACCAGCTTCTTTGTGTACAAAAAGACGTTCAGCACCGATAAACATACCCAACAAAACAGCTACTGTTAATTTTAAAATAAAATCACCATTTTCTATAAAAAATTGTTCCATATAAATATTATACATCGCAATAAGTAAAAAACAAAATAGTACTTTTTTCGACATACGCTACTAAAAGATAATTAATGACGTCAGGTTCGTGTGCGAGTGGTGAAAAAGTACTATTCTGTTTTTTACTTTTATAAAACCACACCACCACCCAAACAAATATCTTTATCATAAATTACACAAGATTGACCAGATGCAACCAAAACAGGTTTTTTAAAAATTATTTGTGTTATATCTGATTTTTCATATTTTATTTTACAATCTAAAAATTCTCCATGATAACGAATCTGAGCTGTGTAATCTTTGTCTTCTTTTGGAATTTCAGAAATCCAGTTTATATCTTTAATTTTAAAATAAAAAATTTCTAAATTCTTAAGGTCGGCCCTTTTTGAAGATTTTAAGGCCGACCTTTGAAAATTTTTATCTTGTGACACATATAAAATATTTTTCTTTAAATCTTTATCAATTACATAATAAGCTCCATCTTTTGAACCTTTTTTAGTAATAACAAAACCATGTCTTTCCCCTAATGTATGAAAGACTACACCATCATGATAGCCTATTTCTTCTCCATCTTGATTTAAAACTTTTCCTTTTTTTTCTTTAATATAATGTTTCAAAAAATCTTTTAAATCTACAGCACCTAAAAAACAAATACCCTGACTATCTTTTTTCTCTGCAACAGGTAGATTAAATTTCTTAGCAAATTTTCTAACTTCAGTCTTTTTTAAATGACCAATTGGAAATAAAATTCTATTTAGTTGATTTTGTTTTAATGTCCAAAGAAAATAACTTTGATCTTTAGAAGTATCTACTCCTTTAAATAAAAAAGTTCCTTCAATATTTTTTATCAAGTCCTCGGTTCCCCGGGGCCCCGAACCCCGGCCAGACTGTGAAAAAAACATTAAGGAAGCTTTTTTACCAGAATTTTTCATAAAAAAATTCTGTGCATAATGTCCTGTAGCAACATAATCAGCACCCATAGAAATAGCTTTTTTAAGAAAAGCTCCAAATTTCACTTCTTTATTACACATAACATCAGGATTTGGCGTCTTGCCTGCCTTGTATTCAGATATCATATAATCTGCAACTTCTTTCTTGTACACATCAGATAAATCAAAAGTTAAAAATGGAATATCTAAATGTGCTGCGACACGCATCGCATCAAGTCTTTCTTCTTCTTCGTTGCATTCTAAAAAATCTGGATGCCATGTGCGTATAAAAACTCCAATGACAACATAACCTTGTTCTTTCAATAATGCAGCCGAAACAGCACTATCTACTCCTCCCGATATTCCTACAAATACTGTTTTCTTTTTCATAATTATTAAAAATACAAAGTAGTGCTTTTTTCGGTATACGCTACTGTAAGATAGACAATGAAATCAGGTTGGAGTGCGAGCCGTGAAAAGTAGCTACTTTATATTTTAAATTTTAATTCTACAAACTCATTAGCTTCTTGTAAAGCTCATATGTAGCATATGCATCCGATAAGGCACTATGCGGACGTTCATTTTTTATATCAAAATATTTACATAATTCACGTAAAGAAAGATGAGTAATATATGATTTATTATGTAATTTAGACCATGCGATAGAAATAGTATCTAATTTATGATAATGCATAGTATTTTTTAATCCAATTTTTAAAAAGTTATATTCCAAAAATCCTGAATCAAAGGACACATTTTGTCCAACCATAATGGAATCTTCAACTTTTTTAGAAAGAATTTTCATAGCATCTAATAAAGAATGAGAATGCTTCCAATCTTCCTCTTTATAGTGATTGATCTTTAAAGCTACTGGATCAGCATTTTCTATATGTTCTGGTTTTATTTTTAATTCAAATTTCTCAATCACTCTTAATCTTGGTGTTGTTATGACACAACCAATTTCAATTATCTCATGATTTATTACATCAAGTCCTGTTGTTTCTATATCTATAAAAGCTAAATTATGTTTTTTCATATAAATTTTTATAAAAAACTTAAAATAGTACTTTTCTCGACATACGCTACTGCAAGATACACAATGACGCCAGATTAGAGTGCGAGTCGTGAAAAAGTAGCTATTTTATATTTTTTATTTTTTATTTCAAATACCTTTGCTTGTTTAACTTATGTTCTTCAAAAGTCCTAGCATAATGAATATTACCATTTTTGTCGTGTAAATAATAAAGATAATTTGAAGATTCTGGATATATCGCAGCTTCTATTGCTTTTATTCCAGGATTAGAAATCGGATTTAGTGGTAAACCTTTAACTTTATATGTGTTAGGTTCTGCGTCTACTTGAAGAGGCATGCCTATAGAAATTCTCTTCCACAAAATTCCAGAAATAATTTTTCTATCTACATCCCCCTTAGATTCTTCTTCTATTAATGAAGCCATAACTATAATTTCTTTTTCTGATTTGCCAGATGTTGCTATTGATGATTGAAAAGTCACTATTCTTTTTTTAAAATTATTACTCATAAGTAATAATACATCTTCTTCATTGTCTGTTGTGAGAAAGAAATAAGTATCTGGAAAAAGATAACCTTCTTGAGGGCCTGCTTCTAACAAAAATTTCTCTTTATTAAAATTAGGTAATTTAGAAACAAAAAGTTTAGAAATATCAGATATATTAAAACCTTCTGGTATTGTCACCTTGACTGGTGCTATATGGCGTTCTCCTTTTACTATACGTCTAGCAACTTTAAAAACAGATAATTTATTTTCAAAAAAATAATCTCCTGATGTTATATATTTTTCACCTCCTAAAATTATTACAATAGTTTCAAAAACAACCCTTGAACGAATTATATTAATTTCTTGTAAATATTTAGACGTATATCTTAAACTTGAATTTTCCTTAATATTTAAAACATAATTTATCGGAAAATTACTTGGTATAGAAAAAAACAAAAAATATATAAATACAAATAATGTAATTAAAAAAACAAGAAAATAATAAAACTTTTTCTTAAAAGAACTAAATTTAAAAATATTATTATCTGTAGAAACAGAATCATTTAATGATGATAAATCTTCCATATGCTATATAGGTAAATTAGTAGGAGGAGATGCTTCTTTTGATTCTATGCGTTCTAATGTAGGAACTTTTAATATTTGACCAGGGAAATGCCATAATGTTGCTATCTCTTCAGTATTCAAGACATTTATGTGATGATGAAAAAAATTAGGAAACAAAACAGGAGAAATAGGCCAAGGTAGGTGTATTTTATGTCTCATTGGTGGATGGAAAAATTCTCTTTCTCTGTATTCTTCAAGCATTCTGTCTGCTAAACGCATAACTTTTTTATTAGATAATGGAAAAAAGGTAGCAAGAAAATTTGTCCCAAAAGCATCAGCCTGAGTAGAATTGATACGTTCAAGCTGATTTATGTAAGGTTGAGCATATTGTCGAAAGATAAGACGAATATTTCTTCTGTTGCTCATATCAAAAACCTCCTTCTTTGCGACATAACAAACCCTAATCCCAGTATCAAAACCTACTTTCATCATTTTTCTATTTATAGCATCAATAAGTGGCCTTACTGAATCAGGAGTACGTCCTGATTTTTGAATAGAACCATCGGGAAAATGTTCAATCTTTGTATATGGTTTTGCTATTTTATCTAATTCCATTTCTGCTTGTTTTACCCAATCATGAGTTTTAGTAAAGATACCTGCATGTACAGGATATTCTTTTTTTGAAGGTGTTACAACAATCTGCATCCACATTTGTTCACCTTTTCCGATAGAACCAAAAAGTTCTATAACCGGAGCAATAGGATCAATTTTATATTCTTCTTTGGGATCTTTATCTAACCCAAAATCAACATAAGTCTTTATAGGAAAAGAATCAGGTTTTAGCAAAGAAAATTCACATCCCCAAAGATTCCATTTACTTTCAGGACTTATCTTATCAACAGCCAAAGTATAATCTTCTACTACTTTCACTTGAGCTTGTGGAAATTGGGCATATATTTGAGTTTCTAATAATCCCTTAGTACGTGTAGGAGTACGAACATAAAAATGAACCTGACCATCAATAGATGCTATTTCTAAAGAAAACCAAAACCAAACTGCTCCTTGCCAATATAATTCAAGTCCACTTTTCATACTAGTATGATAAAGAGCATTTGTAATAAAAAGTTCCATAGCTTTTGGTGATCTTTCTACATCTCTTGGGGGAACTATTTCAAGTAAAACCCAATCAATACCAGAAATAAAATTAGCTCTAATGTAATGAAGCCAAAAAAAATAAGTAATTATACCCAAAGTTATTGTTATAACGATAGGCAAAAGTCCTAAAAATATTTTATATACCCAAAAAGCTACAATATCAAATTGTAAAACAAAATAACCAAGAATCAAAAAAGCAAGTACCAACCAAAACTCTTTCATTTCTTTTATTAGAATATTCATATCATACATATTTTAATATAAAATATGTATAAAGTAAATAAAAAAGACATATCTATTAAAGATATGTCTTTTGAGAAAGTATTAAACTATAGTATAAAGACCATTCTTATTCTTTTTAAAGAATTTAAGATTCACAAGATTAACTAAAATAGTATTTTTTTTAAAATACCTCTCTTTCATAACTTTTTCAACGATGTCTTCCTTTGAAAGTGGCCCCTCTCTTTTTAAAATATCTCTTATAACCTCTCTAGCAATCCCTGTCTTGTATCCCCATTCAGATAATGCATAAAGACCACGCCCAACTAAGACAAATCTGGAATCTTTTATAAGTTCATTGTGACAAGTAGCATAATGAGTCTTACGTCCAAAAGTTTTAGAAATAGAGTCTGCAACTTCCTTAAAATGCATAGGAGAACCATGCTTTCTCATTACAAGAAAAGCATAATCTTTAACTCCACGCGTGCGTACATTTGGTGAGCTTGTTTTTCCCCATTCACCTAATGGATTCTTTGAAATAGTTTTAGACATAGAAAGCCATCTTCGAGCAATCTCTTCGTTTTTGTAATGTTCAGTAACATCTTTCATTTCATCAAAAAACTTCTTTATCATTTCAGTTTCTAAAACAAGATCTTCATCATTTAAACTTAAATAAAGTTTTTTAAGAGAATCATGTACTTTGTCAACAATTTCATCATCAACACTCCATCGAGTCTTAAAATGATTATCTTCTCTATGTTTTTTAAACAAATCTCCTAATTCTAAATAAAAATGAATATGATTTTGCGTATTTTTATCTTTTGAAATATGAGACAACAAATCATGCTCAGCAACAATTGATCCTAAAGAATATATTAATTGTTTAAGTTCTTCAAATATTGCTTGTTCTTCTTTGTATGCAGAAGACTTTTTTATTAAATTCAAAGCAACGTCTTCAATCTGACGAACACGTTCTCTTGTAATGTTATATTTTTTACCAATCTCCTCAAGAGTTTTACTTTTTGAATCAGGTGTCAATCCAAAACGATTCATCACCACATCACGTGTACGATCCTGAAGATGTGATGTAATTCTTTTTGTAACTTGTTTTGGTTTAAAAGATATTGTTGACATAATTATTTTTAAAAATATTAAATATTATACTCTATATATAATACACTTAGTTGACTTAATGTCAAATAAAAGAATTATTTTTTTCTTTGTGATTTTACTCTATCAAGCTCTGTTAAATATCTTTTACGAATTCTGACTGATTTTGGAGTGATTTCTAAATATTCATCACCATTCATAACCTCCAAACCTCGTTCTATGCTCAATATAAAAGCTGGATTAAGATAAACTGTTTCATCTGTACCTGATGCTCTCATATTAGTAAGCTGTTTACCTTTTATAGGATTTACAGACATATCTTCTCCTTTTAGTACATTACCTACAACCATACCTTCGTATACTTCCGTACCATGTTCAATATACATTGAACCACGTTCTTGTAGATTTGCAAGTGAAAAAGAAACTGCCTTTCCTGCTACCATAGAAACCATAGAACCATACTCTCTTTTTTTTATCTCATTTGCATATTTTTCAAAACCTGTAACCCTAGAAGACATTATGCCTTCCCCTTTTGTGTCTATAATAAATTCACCACGATATCCTAATAAACCACGTGTTGGTATATTAAATACAATTCTTACAATACCTTGTTTCTCCATCATATCTATCATAAGACCTCTTCTCTTATTTATTTTTTCTATAACTGCACCAGAAAATTCAACGGGAACATCAATTACTAATTCCTCATAAGGCTCTGTTTTAACTCCATCTTTTTCTTTAATGATTACTTCCGGTTGGGAAACTTGTATTTCAAATCCTTCTCGTCTCATATTTTCTAATAAAATAGCAATATGAAGCTCTCCTCTTCCATAAACTTTGAAAAAACTAGGACCCATCTTATCTCCTTGATCAGGAGAAAAATCAACCTTTAACCCTACATTTATCTCAAGTTCTTTTTCTAGTCTTTCTTTAATTTGTCTAGAAGTAAGAAACTTACCTTCTCGTCCAGCAAATGGAGAATCGTTTACTAAAAAGTTTAATGACAAAGTAGGTTCATCAATAGCAATATGAGGAAGTTGTTCTATACTTTCATCTATACAAATAGTTTCTCCAATATAGATATCTGGTATTCCAGCCAAAAGCACAATATCTCCTGATGTTGCTTCTCTTACTTCTTTTCTATTTATTCCTTCAAAACCAAATAATTTAGTTATTTTTCCTATTCGTGTTCCATTTTCTCCTTTAATAAAAACCTGACTAGGAGATGTCATCTTTCCAGAATAAATCCTCGCGACAGCCATACGGCCTAAAAAATTATCATATCCTAAATTAAAAACCTGCGCGGACATCTTTCCATCTTCGTCTAAAGAAGCTGGAGGAACTTTCTCTAATATTCTATCCAAAAGTGGAGACAAATCTTCTGACTTATCATCTAGATTTTTAAATGCTTTTCCTTCACGTCCTATTGCATATACAGTTTCAAAATCTGCTTGTTCTTCATTTGCACCTAATTCAAAAAATAATTCTAAAATTTCTTCATGAACTCGATGAGGATCAGAGGCTGGTTTATCTATCTTGTTTATAACGACGATAGGTTTTAATCCCAATTCAAGAGATTTCTTAAGAACAAACCTTGTTTGTGGCATTGGGCCCTCTACAGCATCCACCAAAAGAAGCACAGAATCAACGGCACGTAATACACGTTCTACTTCAGAACCGAAATCAGCATGGCCAGGAGTATCTACAATATTTATCTTAGTACCTTTATACATGATAGAGGTATTCTTTGAATAAATAGTAATACCACGCTCTTTTTCTAGAGCATTTGAATCCATTGATATGTTTTCATCTTGCAAACCACCATTTTGCTTCATTAAAGCATCAGTAAGAGTCGTCTTACCATGGTCAACGTGTGCGATGATTGCTATGTTTCTAATTTCCATAATTTTAATATAATTTATCTATTTAAATAAAAAAAGCCTTTAGGCCTGATTTCAATTAAAATAATAATAGCATAGATTTTATAAAATAACAAATAAAATAGCCATTTTCTTAATAAAAAGAAAATGGCTAGAAAAAAATTAAGATAATTTGGGTAAAATAAAAAAAAGTAATAATAAAAGAATAAATATACATCCAAAAAACAAATAATTATTCTTATTTCTTATACTTTTTTCAAGGTTTTTTTCATACCTTGTTTTACCTTTATTTTTATTTTTAGAAAAATTACTAAAAAATGTAATAAACATAAATACCTCCTTTTTGTTATTTAAAAAATAAAGAACTAAATATAAAAATATAATAGCATACTTAAATAAAAAAGTAAAGTATTAAAATTAAAGACTATTGGAAATTAAATCGAAACTATTTTTAAAAATAAACAAAAAACCTACCAACAACTCATATTTTTTGTTGTTAATAGATATTAAATTAAAACCTAATACCCTTTTGGATGCAAAATAAAAAGATTCTCTGGCACCTCTGTCCAATCATTATATTTAATTACTTCACCACCCTTAAAAATTGATTCTGTATAAGAATAAACACCATAATCTTTATCACCATATTGACCATATAAATTATTCCATTTAATTTCGTCAAATGGAAAATCATTAAAAATCTCTAAACTAGAAAAATCCATAGCATTATCTTCATAACATTTATATTGAACAACAGAAGCAAGTGCTATATGCCCATCTTCAAAATTAATAAACATTCTATTGTTTCCAATAAACTGATAGTAATTTGGTTTTCCCCATATGGTAGAGCCTAATACTGGACGTTGTACTACTTTTTTTTCAAATTCTGACCAACCATCAATAAATGTATCGATTATATTAATTCGAGTGTCCTTATCAAAATCACATCCAATTTTAGTTGGTTCTTGTATTATTGGATTATCATTCACAGGTGCATCCACTTTTTTAGTTAAAATTAAATACGTAGTTATACTAGCAAGCATAACTGCTAAAATAAGAAATATAATATTAAAAAATCCCTTTTGTTTCATATTACTATTATAACACAAATATACATTTTAAATTTAACATCCTTAATAAGATGCAAAAAAAATTATTTTATGTTATTTTGTATAAATGCGTCGGTGGTAGAGCGGTCAATTACAACAGACTGTAAATCTGTCGCCTTCGGGCTACGTAGGTTCGAATCCTACCCGGCGCACAAAATTAAAAAGCTGAGCTTCTGCTCAAGCTTTTTAATTTATGTCTCGCCGAGTGGAAGCAACTGCTTGCTTCCATGTAGGATTCGAAAAGCTTTTACCTATATTCTGAAAGAATATGTAAAAGGTATACTGCTCCTGTAAAGAGAGAAATTCCTACCCGGCGCACAAAATTTTGAGCCTTAGTTATTAAGGATTATTTTTGCTGGTGCTTAATGGGTTGGAACTGATATAATACTTTTATGTATTTAAAAAATTCTTTAATACAAATAGCCAGTTTAAACAATGACTATAGTGATAAGAGTATCTTATTTTTATCTGGAGGAGGTTCGGAGAGTGTTACCCAAATCATAGATACTTTTTTCCTAGAACATGTTTTACTAAATAAAGATCGAATTAAAATTTTATATATTCCAATCGCCAAGAGCGGAGATATGAATGTCTACAAAAAATCATTAAAATGGTTAAAAGATAAATTTTTAAAAATTGATAAAAATAATAAATTAGATTTTATTTTATGCACAAAATTGGAAAATATTGAATCTCTTTCTGATTACGACGCTTTGTATATAGGCGGAGGTAATACTTACAGATTATTACATTTATTTAATAAAGCTAACTTTACTGAAAAGCTTATCCAGTATTTAAAGCTAGGAGGAATTGTTTATGGTGCTAGTGCTGGTGCTGTTTTGTTTGGTCAAAAGATTTCTACTTTTATTGAAGATAAATATTTACCAGAGAATAAAAAACATAAATATATTGAAGAGTTTGGTCTCTCTATTTTAAATAGTTCTTCTTTTTTGACACATTTTGAAGATGGTGATGAATTAAAGGTGTTTGAATTTCTAAGTGAGAGTAATGATAGTAATGTTGTTTGTATTCCTCCAGGAGTAGCTCTTATTGTTAAAAATAATTCTTTTGAGGTCATTGGTCCAAAAAGTATTTATTTATATAACCCAAATGGAATAATTAGTGAATTTAATTAGATTTAACTACTCTTTTGTATATCTTTTGTTATAATAAAACTATGGATTTATCAATCAAATTAGAAAACACTACTCTTTATATTAGGGTCGCAGCATTAATAAAAGGTCTTAATGGTTATTTGTTTGAAAAAAGCAGTAAGGGTTATATTTTTACTGTTGGAGGCAAGGTTAAGCTTAATGAGTCTTCTTTAGAAGCAGTAATTCGTGAAGTTGAAGAAGAACTCGGATTCACACCAAAGGATTTGAAATTAAGAGCAACTTTAGAAAACTTTTATTCAAACAATGGAGAAAATGTTCATGAAATATGTTTTGTTTACGAAGTCGGTGATTCTTATCAACTGGCTATACCTGAAAATTTCATAGAAGTTTCTGTAGAAGATATAAATAATCATGATGTAAGACCAAAACCCATTATTGAATTAATACAAAATACCGATACTTCGTTTAAAAGTATCATTGTGAAATAAATCTATGGAAAGTAGAAGTGATAAAAAAATTATATTCGCTGGTCATTTAGAAGAATATGATGATCTTGAAAAATGGAAAAGAGATGCTCCTTTAGATATTGAAAATCCCGACAATCAGGAGGCTCTTATTAAGATTGTGAATGCTCTTGTTGAAAAAATAAAAACAAATGGTAAAAAGGCTGTTTTGTTTATCTCTTCCTCTAAATTAAGATCTAAACAAACATCAAAATTAATAGCAAAAGAACTAAAAAATAAATTAGGTAATGACATAAAAATTATATTTAACATAGAGGGTAACTTGGATGGAAATGACCAAGGAGAGTTTATTCTTCCTGATGAGTATGTAGTAGGTCAAGTATTTGAAGGATTAAAATTAGCTGGAAAAATTTACTTGAGCGAATTTTCTATAAATAAAAATTTGGATTATAGATTTGGTGACCCATTTTTATTAGAAAATGGTGACTATAAATACCCAGAGTTAGTATCGTTTTTTAATAAAAGTGGAGAAAGCTACAAAGAGCCATTATTAAGAATGTTTAATTCTGTTTTGGATATGAGCAACAAAACAGAAAAGTTTGAAAAAAATACTGAAATAGTAATTGTCGCACATGGTTTAACTTATCATGTGCTTAAAGGTCTAACTATTGTTGCAGATAATATTTTAAATAAAAATTATATTATCCAAAAAGGAGAATTACCTTTCAAAATTTGGGAGGAATATTTAAAAACTGGGATAGAATTAAAAGGCGAAGCTTATGGGTTTATAGATATTTCTAATTTAGAAAACCCAGAGTTGATTAAAATGTTACAGGAAGAAGTTCAATATCTTAACAATAAATAAAATGAAAAAAGATTTTTCAAATTTAAAAAAAGAAATTAGAAATTTAAAAGATAAGAAGAAGATTTTATCTGTTATAATCTATGGCTCTGCAATTTCAAATAAAAAGAAAGTTAATGATTTGGATGGAATTATTGTAGTCAAAGAGGTAAATTCGTCTCTTTTGCCTTTCTTTAATCTATTAAATACTAAATACGAAAAGTTAGATTTTAATATCTACACATACGAGGAATTAATAAAAAAAATTTCATTTTATACAAGAGAATTTAAATTAGAATATTTAGCCAAAGGCAATTGCATTTATGGTGAGAATCTACTTAAAAAGGAATTTTCAAAAATTAGTAAGTTTGAGTATAGACACAGTTTGTTGATTAGAACAATTGAGCATCTTCAAATGGTACGTCATAAATTTTTTACTTCTAAAATTGATGATGATCAAAAAAGAGTATACTTGGAAAAGTATTTTTGGAGAATTTCTAGGAATCTTTTGTTGTTTAAGGGTGAGCACAATCATACTTCTGTTAATAAATTAAGCCAAAAGGACATTCTAAAGAAATTGTATACACTTAAACTTTATGATTATGTTCCTAAAATTAATTCACAACTTACATTGGATGAATTTTTTGATTGTTTTGTGTTAATTAGTAAAGCAATTATTGAATGCAGAAAAGAAATTTCGTAATAATATATTATATATAAATAATATGCAAAACTATAAACAATATTTAAATGGCAACTTTGTTGATGAAAAAGAGTTACTTATTTCTCCGAGAGACTTGGGATACTCAAGAGGATACGGTGTGTTTGAATACATAAGAACTTACAAAGGAAGGGCTTTCAAGTTAAAAGAACACATAGATAGACTTATGGAATCTACTAAATTAATAGAACTTAGGCATAATTTTTCTTTTTCAGAAATTGAACAAGCAGTAAATAAATTATTAGAATTAAATAATGATGGTAAAGAAAAAAGCATAAGGATTCATATTTCTGGTGGAGTTTCTGATTCTATGTATCAAAAAAGTGAACCAACTATTATTATATTCATGGATACATTTAAAGTAAAAGATCCTACAATCTACAGTGAGGGTGTTATATTAAATACTATAAAATATAAAAGAGATGTGCCTAAAGCAAAGAATTTTAATTACATAGAAGGAATTAAACAAGCACATCTTAATAAAGAAAAGGGTATATTTGAACCTCTATATTATTCAGAAGAACAAGTGTTTGAAACATCTAATAGTAATATTTTTGTTATCAAAGACGGTAAAATTTATACACCTAAAAATAATGTTTTTTATGGTTCAGCAAGAGGTGTTATTGTAAATAATCTCAAGGACGATTTTGAGGTAATTGAGAAAGATTTTAACTTAGATTTTTTATTAGAAGCAGATGAAGTTTTTCTTGCAAGTAGCGGTAAAGAAGTAGCCCCTGTTGTACAAGTAGATAATAGTTTTATTGGAAACGGCAAAGTAGGTAAAGTAACCTTACTAGTATTAAAAACCTTTAAAGAATATGTTGGATCCGGAGATTGGTATAAGTAATCTTTACTAAGTACCTATCAAAGAGTCATCGATATTGATCTTTCCTCACATCTATGCCCCTCAAACATATAGTATACAAGGGTGTGGGGTAAAATCACATTTGTCTTTCTGCCCACATAGAAAGGTTGGGGATATACAACTCACCCCTATAATTCATTAATTCAGTTCTAACATTCTCGAGTACAGCGCACCATATTAAAAATACCAAGAGTTTCCTCTTGGTATTTTTAATATTGATCTAAATTTTACTTGAAAGCTTAGAATCTATATTTATTGAGCTTTTTATTTTATTTATCTGTCCTTTGGTATGACCTTTTTTTGTTTCAATAATAAGTTCATTATTTTTTAAAGAAACAAAAATTGTATCTCCACCTTTTGCACTATTAGAAATAATATAATTTGCTACAGGATTCAAAATCTTATTCTGAACTAAACGATTAAGTGGTCTTGCACCATAATGTGGGTTATATCCTTCTTTTGCTAAGTAAGACAAAGCATCATCAGAAATTTTAAAATCTATATTCTTGGCAAGGAGTCTTTCTTTTACAACCTTTATCCTTAAATTAACTATCTCTTTGATGGCTTCTTCTGTTAAAATATCAAATATAATTATTTCATCTAATCGATTTATAAATTCTGGTCGAAAATGATCCTTCATGGCTTCCATTACTTTTTCTTTCATGTTGCTATAATTCTCTTTATCAGAATTATTAGAAAATCCAATTGATTCCATTTTCTCAACAAATTGGGAACCAATATTTGAAGTAAGAATAATAATAGTATTCTTAAAATTAACTACTCTACCTTTTCCATCTGTTAATCTTCCTTCATCTATTACTTGAAGCAACATATTAAAAATTTCAGGATGAGCTTTTTCAATCTCATCAAAAAGAATCACAGAATATGGACGATGTCTAACAGATTCAGTAAGTTGTCCTGATTCATCATAGCCAACATACCCAGGAGGTGAACCAATCAATTTTGATATTGAATGTTTCTCCATATACTCAGACATATCTACTCTTATAAGAGCACTATCATCATTAAACATAAATTGAGCAAGAGCTTTTGTAAGTTCTGTTTTACCAACACCAGTAGGACCCAAGAATATAAATGATCCACTTGGTCTCTCTGGATCTCCTATTCCTGCACGAGAACGACGAATTACGTCACTAACACGTTTTATTGCTTCATCTTGACCTACTACCCTCTTTTTTAATTCTTCTTCTATTCTCTGAAGTTTTTCACGATCTTCTTCTAACATTTTAGTAAGAGGAATACCAGTCCAACGTGCGACGACTTCTGCAATATCTTCTTCAGTAACTTCTTCTTTTAAAATCCTTCGTGATTTTTGAAGTTTTTTCAAACGCAAAAGTTTTGTTTCTAATTCTTTTTTAAGAGTAGGAACTTTTCCATAACGTATTTCTGCAGCACGAGACAAATCAGCCTTCATTTCTGCATCTTCAGCAGATAAACGTAAAGTATCTAATTCTTTTTTAATCAAACGAATTTCAATCACAATATCTTTTTCATTCTGCCATTTTAATTCAAGCTCTTTTGTTTTTTCACTAAAATTTGCAATTTCTTTATCTATTTCTTTTATTCTATTTTTTGTACTTTTACTATCTTCTGATTTATTTTCAATCTCTTTTTTAAGTGCCTCCTTTTCAATCTCTAAACGCATTATTTTTCTATGTGTATCTTCTAAAATAGGTGGCTTATTTTCAAGTGCAATTTTTAAAGAAGAAGAAGCCTCATCAATTAAATCCACTGCTTTATCTGGTAAGAATCTATTTGTGACATAACGAGTAGAAAGATTTACTGACGAAATTATTGCATTATCAGTAATTCGTACTCCATGAAAAAGTTCATATTTCTCTTTAAGTCCACGAAGAATAGTAATAGCATCTTCAACATTTGGTTCATCAATATAGACAGGCTGAAAACGACGAGCTAATGCCGGATCCTTTTCAATATATTTTTGATATTCTTTTAATGTAGTTGCACCTATTGCTCTCAACTCTCCACGAGAAAGCGCAGGCTTCAACATATTTGAAGCATCCATCGTACCTTCTGATCCTCCAGCACCTACAATAGTATGAATCTCGTCAATAAAAAGAATAACTTTTCCTTCAGCTCTTTCTATCTCTTTCATTATACCCTTTAATCTTTCTTCAAACTCTCCTCGATATTTTGTACCTGCTATAAGAGAACCTAGATCAAGAGAAACAAGTTCTTTGTCTTTTAAAGATTCCGGAACATTATTTTTTGCAATACGCTCAGCTAAGCCCTCTACTACTGCCGTCTTTCCAGTTCCAGCCTCTCCTATTAAAATAGGATTATTCTTTGTCCTACGAGAAAGAATTTGTATAATACGCATTATTTCATTATCACGGCCTATAACCGGATCTAATTTATCTTCTTTTGCTAGTTTTGTTAAGTTGCGAGTATATTTTAAAAGTAATCTAAATTTTTTAGGTTCTGATACATCAGTAATATTTTGACTACGAAGCTCTTCTAATACTTTCATGACAGGCTCTTTGAGAATTCTAAAACGTGCCAAAACTTCTCGTGCTTCTCCAGTAATTTCTAGCATAGCAATAAAAAGATGTTCAGTTGAAACAAAATCATCTTTCATATATTCTGATAATTTTACTGAATGTTCTATCACTTGTGCTAAATCAGGATTAAGATAAATCTGATATGCAGGAGAAAGAGTACTATGAGATTCTGGAGTTTCAATGGCTTCTAAAATAGAATCAGTTAAAAACATAGTATCTATTTCTAATCTATCTAAAATAGAATTTACCATACTTTCTTCTTGTAATAAAAGCGCGGCAAGTAAATGCAAAGAAGATACATGGTTTTGTCCACGCTCAATAGCTAGTTCATGAGCTTTTTTGATTGCATCTTTTGATTTAGTTGTAAATTTATTAAGTGGTGGCATATATATTTAATTCTCAATTTCAAATTATTAATTTCAAATTTTAATTCGTAATTCGTAATTTTTAATTCGTAATTACTTATTTTATGGTGTTTTTATTTCAGTATTTAGTGTAGCGTCTTTAGATTTTAGAGCTTCTCTAATAGAATCAATTGAACTAAAAGACAAAGTATCACCAGATAATGCTATTCCTATAGCTTCACCATCTAGATTAAGGACTAATCCACCAGAATTTGATTTTGTAACATTTATATTAATATCTCTATCACCTTCAAACATAAAAGATGATATCACATTACCTAAAATCAAAACCTTCTGCCCTGCTTTCATTTTACTTAAATCACCAAAGACTGGAACAGAAAAAGCAATTTTGTTTTTTTCATCAAGTGGAGCACCTATCTTAAGAAATGAGAATCCACTTGCATCAGATAAAACAAAATCTGCTTTAAACTTTCCACTATTGTTTTTAACATAATAAACTTGTCCTTCTGAAACAAGAGCATTGTCAGCTACAATTATTCCATCATCAGAAACTACAAATCCTCTTCCAGATCCGACTTCAGTAGTTTTACCATCTAAGTCTAAGATCTCTTTTGTTATAGAAAAAACTGCTGATTGATTTTTAGAAATAGCATCCACAACTAAATCTTCCTCTTTTATAATGATTGTGTTTGTAATAGTATTGCCTTCTTGTGGAACTATCTTTTCAACCGTCTCCCTAACTACACGATTTATAGGTACAGTAACAGATGCTGGTGCTTGTTGCATTAAAGTTACTGTGACTATTCCTGTTGCAATAGAAGTTATGAAAGAAAGCAATATCGCAAGCATTATTAATTGTGATTTATTTAATTCTTTTACATCCATTTTAAGATTATATCACAAGTGTTAAGTATTTTTCCAGTAGTAAAATTATTTATACCACTTTTTTAATTTTTCTAAAATTTTAAACAAAACTTTGATTGTATAATCAATATCAGCTTTATTTGTTTTTTTACCTAAGGAGAAACGTACTCCACCTATTTCTTTATCTAATTCAGAATTAATAGACTCTATGACATAAGAACCCCCTTTTTGAGAACTACTACAAGCACTTTTTGAAGAAACCATAATCCCCTTTGCAGAAAGTTCTATAACCAATAAATCACTAGGAATTTTTAAAAAAGTGATATTTATATTATTTGGCAATCTTTCTTCTAAATCTCCATTAAGAATAATATTTGAAAAACTTTTTAATAATTTTTTAATAAAATAATCTCTGAGTTTACTTAATCTTTCATTTTCTTTATCTTTATTTTTTTGTAAAAATTTTAATGCATTAGAAAATTTTAAAATTTCTTTTAAATTCTCTGTTCCTGGACGTAGCCCCATCTCTTGATCTCCTCCACCAAATATTGCCGAAATTTTAACAGAATTCTTTTTATATAAAACACCAACTCTTCCTGCATCTTCTATTTTTGTCCCAGAAAGTGAAAGCAAATCTACACCGAGTTTTTCTACATTTAAATCTAAATAATTTACTGCTTGTACGGCATCAGTATGAAATAATGGAAAAATAGAAAGATTTTTTTTATATTTTTTATAATACCTAATCTCCTTTGCAATTTCTTTTATTGGTTGAATAGTACCAATTTCGTTATTTGCATACATAACAGATATAAGTATAGTATTGTTTTTTATTTCTTTTTTTATTTTTTTAGGATCAACTATTCCACTTTTTTCAACTGAGACAAAAGAAACTTCTACTAATTTTCTTTTTTTAAGTATTTTAAAAGTTTCCAAAACAGAAGGATGTTCTATGTTTGTCGTAATAATATGTGGAATAAATTTAAAGTCTAATTCAAAAAATTTATTAATTACTCCTTGTATTGCAAGATTATTAGATTCTGTTCCTCCACTTGTAAAGATTATTTCTTGAGGTCTAGCTTTTAAAAAACTAGCAACTTCTATTCGAGCATTTTGAAGTTTTAATTTAGCTTCTATTCCTAAAATATGTAGAGAACTCGGATTTGCTGATATAGATGCAGCATAATCTAAATATATTTTCTTTAATTTTTGGTTTGATTTTACCATTAAAATAGTATATATTGAAACGATATGAATATAAAGCTCGAAACAATTTTATTTATCTTTTTTGGAATTACTACCTTCTTAAATTTTGCTTGGATAATAAAGACAGAAAAACGTTTAAAAAGATTTTTTGCTGGCAAAAAAGCTAAAGACTTAGAAGAAAATATAGAAACATTAGAAGAAAACATCTCAAAATTAAAATTAGCAAAAGAAAAAATAGAAAAAGATATCGTCGACATAAATCAAAAACTTAAAAAAAGTATCAGAGGTTTAGAAACAATACGATTCAATCCTTTTCCTGATCAAGGCAGCAATCAGAGTTTTGCTGTTGGTATGGTAAATGAAGATGGTGATGGAGTGGTATTTTCAAGTCTATATTCAAGAGAAAGAATGAGTATATTTGCAAAACCAATCAAAAATGGAACTTCAGAATATGAACTAACCACAGAAGAAAAAGAAGTTTTAAATAAAGCAAAAATATAATGGAAAAAATAAATGAAAATAAAAACATAGAACGATCACCAGTAGTTGTAATAATGGGGCATATTGACCATGGTAAATCTACACTTTTGGATTATATTAGAGAAACAAACATAGTAGAGAAAGAAATAGGTGGGATAACTCAAAATACCTCTGCTTATGAAGTTATACATACACAAACAGACACAAAACAAAAAAAGAAAATAACTTTCATTGACACCCCAGGACATGAATCTTTTTCAAAAATGCGCGAACGAGGGTGTCAGATTGCTGATATTGCTATTTTAATTGTTTCTGCTGAAGATGGTGTAAAAACACAAACAATTGAAGCTTGGAAAACTATAGTTGAAAATAAAATACCATGTATAGTTGCAATAAATAAAATAGATAAAGAAAATGCAAATATTGAAAAAACAAAAACAGAATTAGCAGAAAATGAAATATATCTTGAAAATTATGGTGGCAAAATACCATTTGTTGAAATCTCTGCTAAAACAGGAAAAGGAATAGATGATCTATTATCTTTAATAAATATTCTTGCTGAAATGGAAAATTTTGTTGGAGATAGAGAAGAAAATGCTTCTGGTTTTATACTTGAAGCAAATCTTGATCCCAAGCGTGGAATAGTAGCAACTATTATCATTAAAAATGGAACCCTGCTCAAAGGAATGACTATTGTAGTAGAAGATAGTACTTGCTCTACAAATATTATGGAAAACTTTTTAGGAGAAAAAATATCTGAAGCAAGTTTCTCTTCTCCTGCGCGTCTTATCGGCTTCTCGAAAATTCCCAAAATAGGTGCAGAATTTAAATCTTTTAAAAACAAAAAAGATGTAGAAAAATATATTAATGATTGGGAAAAAGATAAAATTTCTAACAACAAACAAGATAAACAAAAACAAGATAATTCATTTTTACAAACAGATACAAAAATAATTCCAATAATATTAAAAGCTGATATTTCAGGTTCACTAGAAGCGATAGAAAAAGAAATAAATAAAATAAACTACGAATTTAACGCTACTGTAAGTAAAAATGCTAAATTTAAGATTATACAAAAAGGAGTAGGACCTATAGGAGAATCAGATATAAAAACAATAAGTGGATCTGAAAATATATTAGTAATCGGATTTAACGTCAAGATAGACAAAAGTGCAATTGAATTAGCAGAAAAAAGAGGAATAACTATTTCTTTTTTTGATATTATATACAAAATGACAGAATGGCTTGAAGCTGAAATGGAAGAAAGAAGACCTAAAATAGAAACAGTTGAAACAATTGGAAAAGCAAAGATTCTTAGAGTTTTTAATAAAAGCAAGGAACGTCAAATACTAGGTGGAAAAACAATAGAAGGACGTATAGTATTAAACAAAACAGTAAAAATAATGCGAAGAGAATTTGAAATTGGACGTGGTAAAATAGTAAATCTAGAAAAAAGTAAAGTAAAAGTAAAAGAAGTTGAAGAAGGTGCAGAATTCGGAATGATGATCGAATCAAAAATGGAAATTGTAGAAGGAGATATTATAGAATCATTTAATGTAACACAAAAATAATGGAAAGAAATGAAAAAGTAGGAAACTTTATAAAAGAATTAAGTGCTCAATTTTTAGGACGTGAAAATAATCATACGTCTCTGATTACAGTAACCTATTCTGATGTTTCTCCTGATCTAAAACGTGCAACTATCTTTATAACAGTTCTTCCAAACGAAAAAGAACACGATGCCTTAGATTTTGCAAAACGAAAAAGAGGAGAATTGCGCACTTTCTTAAAGAAAAATATGCAAATAAAAACAATCCCTTTTATAGATATACAAATTGATCGTGGAGAAAAAAACAGACAAAAAATTGACGAATTACTCAGAAATGGTTAGACTTCATAAACTTAAGGCCTGGTAGCCAAGTGGTAAGGCAGAGATCTGCAAAATCTCTATGCGGCGGTTCAATTCCGCCCCAGGCCTCAATTGTAATTTGAAAATAAAAATATATAATAGATAAGTTGGTTTTATAATTGCCCGAGTGGCGGAACTGGTATACGCGCACGACTTAAAATCGTGTCTCGCAAGGGATGTGGGTTCGATTCCCACCTCGGGCACAATCAATTAGTGATTTATAATTGATAATTATTTTTACCGCCCATAACTCAGCTGGTAGAGTAGCTCCCTCTTAAGGAGAATGTCCCAGGTTCGATCCCTGGTGGGCGGACAAGTTAAAATTTTTAACTTGAGTTTTTTAAATCATATTGCTGGAGTGGCGGAATTGGTATACGCGCTAGTCTTAGGAACTAGTACCGCAAGGTTTGAGGGTTCGAGTCCCTCCTCCAGCACTTGACTTTTGTATTAATAAGTGCTATACTTATTAGTATGAGTAATATAAATAATAAAATAATAACAAATAAAATACTTTTAACCTTAGAAATATTGGCTATTTCAGTTTTTAGTATAATAGTTTTTTTACCAACAGAAACTAAGGCTTATATAGAATCTAGTCTATATCCTCCTTATATTATTAGTAAAAAAACAAACTATAATCCATCACCAACTATTTCATCCATAGAACCAAATTCTATAGATGAAATAAGAAACAAAACAACTATCATTATTACCGGAAGTGGCTTTACTCCAAATTCAGTAATTAGAAAAAATAATTCTGACCGTGTGACTATTTTTATAGATTCTAATCATCTTATGGTAGATATTTATCCTAGTGATGTATACAACCAAGATAAATTCTTTTTAACTGTTTTTAATGGTGAACCAGGTGGAGGATATTCAAATGCTTCTATCTTCACTATAAAAAATAACACTGTTATTTCTACAACTAATAAAACAATAAACAACAATACTACTGATATAATCAATACAAATACTATAGAAACAAACAACACAGTATCTACAAATAATATAGATGAAAATTATGGTAGCTTGACTGCAAATGCATTACTCGGATCAAATAGCTTTATGCCAAATGGTATCGTCCAATGGATATTTTTTGTAATACTAATAGTGGCAATAATATTCTTATGGAGATATGTTCATCGTTCAGAAGAAGTATATATGTCAGAACCAATGAAACACGCTTAAGTATCAAAAATTTATATAAAAACATAAAAGCCAGCTTATAAGCTGGCTTTTATGTTTTTATATTTAGCTACAAACCATTAATCTAATTAATCAAACTGAACAGTTCCCTGTTCTGGATCTATTCCTTCTATGTTGAAAGTCTTCATAATAACACCTAAAATAGTAAATACTCCCATCATTATGACTATCCCAACAATCCCCCACATTATGTGATTCTTGCCTTTCGTCTTTGCTTCTTCATTTTCTTGATTAGAAATAAACTGAAAGAGACCATACAAAAAATAAAACACTGCCAAAGCAAAAAGAAATACTATAATAGGATTTATAATAACCCTATTAATATTTTGAACAAAAGAATCAACACTTGCATAAGCTGTATTTGTAAATAATAAATCCATTAACATATTATGTTATTGATTTTATTGATCAAAAGTAGGAACAAGATCAACATTCGGTGCATAAGAACTATCTATACCAAAAGTTCTTTGAACAATACCTACAAGCCCCCACATAGCAACAATAACAACCAAACCAATAATACCATAAATCATACTATTCCTTCCTTTTGTTTTTGCTTCCTCATCACTTGCAATAACAAACATAACAACACCATACACAAAATAAAGTACACCCAAAATAATTAATACTGGAATTGCAGTATTTAATATACTACCAATAGTAGCAACCATACTTTGGATTGTAGTTTGTGCCGATGCTATAAATGGCATAAAACTTAAAACTGAACTCCCTAATACAATTAATTTTTTCTTCATATTTTTTTAATAACTTCCGCCTAAGGCGGATCAGCCTATGGCTGAAATTAAATTAAACGACCTTATAATACTAATAATATATCTATATTATATCACAGAAAAAAGAAAAATAATACAATTCCTATTATTGTGACTGTTTTAACTGTGGAACAACATATTCTATGTTAAAAGTATCTCCTACTATTCTAACTAAACCCCAGACAGAAACCATAACAGTCAAAGCAAGAATACCCCATATCATAAATTCTTTACCTTTTTCTCTTTTTGCTTCCTCTTCAGTATTTATAACATATTGAACTACTCCCCAAATAAAAATAACTATAGCCAAAGAAAAAATAAGAGGAATTACTGACTTACTAATAATACAACCCACATAAGACAAAAGATCTTGAAATAAGGGACTAGGAGCTAATGTACACATCATATAAAATATTTTTATTAAAATTGCTTATAATGCTTTAACAGTATCTGCTATAAGCTGTGCGATAGCCCACGACCCTAAAAGTATCGCTGCACCTATCAAGGTATATACAAGAGAACGTTTTGCCTCACTTAATTTTTCTGAATTACCCTGAGCTGCTACAAAAAGGAAACCTGAATAAATGACAGCAAGAACTATTATAGGCATACCAATCTTTATTAATCCTTCTAAAATAGTTTTTATTAAATCAATCAATGTTTCTGATTGTATAGGATTTTCAACCCTTATTTCTTCACCTTCAGCAAAAGAAACTACAGGCAAGATAAACATAAGAACTATTAAATTAAATTTGTCTAAATTTTTCTTTATATATTTCATACACTATATTATAATACCTACAATCCTAAAATCAAAACTCAACTTTGCCAAGACGACATATCTGTATAACCCACTATCGACAATATTGATTGTATTATTAAATAAGCTGCTACTACAATAATTAGTCCGATAGCAACATCTGTAAATATTTTTTTTGCCTTTGACTTCTTTTCAGTTGAACCTCCTGAAGTCACAAGTTCAAATCCAGCATAAGCAAACATAATAGCAGATAATGGCAAAACAATATTCTTCAAGAGAAAATCAATTACTAAGTCAATCATATCTAATATATCCTGAAAACCACACGGATTACTAACCATTCCACCTACATCTTTTCCATCTATTGTCATACCTTTTGGGTATCGTTGTGTACCGCATTTTACTAAACCACTAGTAAAATCTGTAGAATCTGAGCTTGGATTAAATGTTGGATCAGAATCAGGATTAGGATTAGGATCTATAACCTTATCTTTACAAAGATTATCAACTAACTCTTGAGTAGTAAAATCACATGCGGGTTCATTTTTTTCTTTACAAGTACCATCAGTAAAAATCTGCGTAACCTTACACTTAGATGCATCACCATTCTGAATATCATTACTTGTATTAATATCAAAACTATAAGGATAACTATATCCATAAGGGACAGTACCAGTACTAAGACTCAACACATTTCCATAAAACTTTTGATCCGGATAATCATTAAAATAACCAACTCCCCTAAAATAATAAGTAGAAAAAAGATTAAGTTCTGGACTAGTAAAAAACACATCAGCTTCATCTACAGTCGTTTTAGATGTAGAAGGACGCACTATTTTGATTGTTTCTTCCCTGTCATTACTATCATCTAAGTCTGGAATATCTTTTAAAAATGAATCTTGTTTTTTAAATTGAAAATAAGTAGTAAATCCTTTTTTTTCAAAATTACCAGAATAATCTCCAGTAAAAACAAAAATATCAGGACTCAACACAGAATATCCTGTAGTTGTTACAATAATCTCATCTTCTGTTTGAGCTATTACTTTTGTATTAGAAATAAAAAATAAAGAAAAAACTCCAGTTAAAACAAATGCAATAATTAAAAATATTTTCAAATTTATTTTTCTCATAATTTTACTTAATTAATAAAAGTTGAAGCTTAGCACTAGCATCTCTTATTGCTTCTTTTGTTGTCATACTATTTGAAAGTACTTTTTCAACCATATTTTTAAAAATATCATTGGTATCCTTAGATGATGGATCAGTCCAACTTTTCGCAAAAAAAGCTGAAGTATAAAAAGTAGATAGATATGCATCTGTTGGTACAACTTTAAGTAACTCTCTACGTACTGGAGCTATTCCGAGAGAATTAGCAAAATCAGAAGCAAAATTGCCATTTGACATTAAATTAGCAACAATAAAAGCAGTGTTAAGATTCTTAGAAAAGGAAGAAATAGCGATACCTGTGGTATGACCAGATGTTAATTTTAAAGTACTATTTCTTATCTGAGGCATAGGTGCAACTAAAAAATTCTGATTAGGGTTTTTATTAATTAATGATTTAAGTTCACTAGCAAATCCAAAATAAAATGCTAGATTTTCTTCACTAAATGCATCACGTGAATTAGAAAAAGATTTATTCCAAGAATAAACATCTTTCAAAGGATCAGCGAAATCTGTATAAAATTTTAAGATTAAACCTAAATCATATTTTTTGTTATCATTACCCAATGTAGAAAGAAAAACTCCATCTTTTTCAGAAATAATTGAATTCTCTGCTTGCATAAAAAAAGTAGACAATATTTCTTTAGCATATAAAATATTAGAAAATTGCCCCATAGCAACAGTACTTTTTTGGAGGGCCCCATTATCATCTTTCTTGGTCAAAATTGGAACCAAGTTATTAAATTCATCCCAATAAACTGGAGGATAAGCAATACTATTTGCATCAAGAATAGTTCTATTGTAATACATCATCATTGGATCAACAGCAAGAGGAAAAGCCAAGACTCCATTTGAAGTCAAAAATACTTCAGCAGCACCAATAAAATTATTCTTAAAGATATTAAGAGGTAGACTGCTATATGGAATAGTAAAAATTTTATTACTATATTTTAATATTAAATCATCAGTAATAAAAAATATATCTGGACCCGCTCCTGCTGCTAGTGCTTCTAATAGATCATTATCAAAAGTATCAACTGACTTTTCTTCATACTTTACAATAAAAGTATTATTATTACGATTAAATTCTTGGATTAATGGATTTAAAATTTGAGATTTTACAGTACCCCATAATACAACAGTCCCCTGTCCTCCTGTATTAGTATTCTTACCAATAGGTATTGCACCAGAAAAGACAAAAACACCAAGAACAGCTGCTGCAATAAATATAATTAAAACTATAATTTGAAAATTTCCTTTCATGAATTAATTTACATTTTACTTTATAAACTTTCTACTTTATGACTTGATTAATATTATACCATAATGATGTTCACCTGCATCGATATCACGTTCTTTTTTAAAACCCTTTTTTTCAAACATTTCCTGTACTTTATTTTTTGAAATAATATCATTTAAACTAGAACCAATAATATGAGAACTTTGAGACCAGTCAATTAAAAGTAATTTACCATTAGGTTTTAATATTCTTTTTGTTTCATTTATAAATTTATCTTTGTTTTCTATTTGAAAAAAAATGTTAGAAGCAATAACCGCATCCACAATATTATCTTTCAATTTTGTACCACCTATCTTTTCAACGTCACCTAAAAGACACTCAATATTTTTAATGTGGTCTTCTTTTATCTTATTTATAAGAGTTGTTAAATAATCTTTTTGTATTTCAATAGCATAAACTTTTCCCATTGAAACTATTTTAGAAAGAGGTAAGGAATAATATCCAGAACCAGCACCCAAATCTGCAACTATCATGTTTTCTCTTAAACCAAGAGCCTTCAAATTTTTTACTGGATCAGTAAACATAGATATATTATAGTATAAAAAATATATTATGCATATACTATGCACAGACAAGAGATGCAATACTATCTCCAGTGCGAAGACGCATGATAGTCACACCTTGAGTTTGTCTACCAAGAGATGAGATATCTTTTAAGGCTGTTCTTATGACTTGTCCCTTTTTTGACATAGCTATCAATTCTTCCTCTTCTCCTGTTAATACTTTAGCAACTATGAGTTTACCTGTCTTAGGTGTTATTTTTGCAGTCTTAATACCAGAGCCTCCTCTTTTTTGAATCTTATATTCTTTAAGAGAAGTTTTCTTTCCAAATCCGTTAGCACTCATAGTTAGGAATGAACCATCTTTGTTTTCTTTTCTAACAACATCAACACCTATTACTTCATCACCCTTACCAAGCTTTATACCACGAACACCTCCTGCTGTTCTACCCATCTCTCTTATGTCTGATTCTTTAAATTTAATAGATTGTCCTCCTGTCGTAGCAAGCATCACATCATCACCTTTATTTGTTAGAAGAGCAGAAACAAGACTGTCTCCTTTGTCTAAACGAATAGAAATAATTCCACTTCTACGAACATCTTTAAAACTAGCACTAGACATTTTTTTAGCTGAACCATTTTTAGTTATAAGCATTAATGAAGATCCATTTTTTTCAAAATCTTTTGGCATTGGTAAAATAGAAGTAACTTTTTCTTCACTATTAAGTGCTATAAAATTCATTATTGATTTACCACGAGTAGCACGACGGCCTTCTGGTATATCATACATTTTCATTTGATAAGCCTTACCTAGATTTGTAAAGAAAAGCAAATCACTATGAGTAGAACCAGAAACAAGCATCGTCACAAAATCTTCTTCTTTTATTTCAAGATCGACAACTCCTACTCCACCTCTTTTTTGTGAATGATACTCTATCGGATCAGTTCTTTTTACATACCCACCAGCAGAAAAAACTAACATAGTTTCTTTATCTGGAATTAAATCTTCATCAGAAATTTCTTTATTACCTCCTTTAACTATTTTTGTTCTACGTTCATCTGCATATTTTTCACGAATCTCTTTTAATTCACTTGCTATAACTGAAAGTATTTTCTTTGATGAAGCTAAAAGATCTTTTATTTCCTTGATAAATTTCTGTTTTTCCAAAAGTTCATTTTCAACAGCCTTTCTCTCAAGTCCAGCAAGTTTTTGTAATTTCATTTCTAAAATTGCTATAGTTTGCAACTCTGAAAATTTAAATTCTTTCATTAAATTTAATTTAGCAATCTGACTATCTTTTGAAGAACGTATTACTGTAATTACACGATCTATCTTGTCAAGTGCTTTTTTCAAACCAAGTAAAATGTGTTCACGTTCTTGTGCTTTTCTTAAATCATATTCTCCTCTTCTTTTTACAACTTCTTTTCTATGTTCAATAAACAAAGAAAGTATTGATTTTAGAGAAAGAGTTTGAGGAACACCATCAACTAATGCTACAACGTTAAAATTAAAATTTGATTCAAGCTGTGTATTTTTATAAATATAATTTAATACTTTTTCAGCGACAGCTGTATTTTTTAAATCAATAACGATTCTTATGTCCTTTGTAGATTCATCCCTAAGCCCTTTTACACCATCAAGTTTTTTTTCTTGAACTAGCTCTGCAATAGCCATTATTAAATTTGATTTATTTACTCTATAAGGAATTGACGTAATAATAATCTGAAAATTTCCTCCTTTTTGTTCTATTATTTCAGCCTCTCCTCTGCACACTACACCACCTCTACCTGTACTATATGCATGAAGCATGTCTTTGTAATTATAAGCAATACCACCAGTAGGAAAATCTGGACCTTTCACAAATTTCATTAAATCTTCAGTCGTAGCTTCTTCGTTTTCAATTAAATAAGTCGTTGCATCTAAAACTTCAGCTAAGTTGTGTGGTGGAATATTCGTCGCCATACCTACAGCAATACCAAGAGTTCCGTTTAAGAGCAAAGCCGGCACTGCTGTAGGAAGTACTATCGGCTCTTTACGAGTTTGATCATAATTTGAGCGAAAATCGACTGTTTCTTTTTCTAGATCTCGTAAAAGCTCATTAGATATTTTAGTCATTTTTGCTTCTGTATAACGCATAGCAGCAGCACTATCTCCATCAATAGAACCAAAGTTTCCCTGCCCCCAAACTAAAGGATAACGATAAGAAAATTCTTGTGCCATTCCAACCATAGTGTCATAAACTGCGGTATCTCCATGTGGATGATATTTTCCAAGAACATCTCCTACTATTGCTGCAGATTTTCTGAAACGTGCTGTAGAAGTAAGACCCATTTCATTCATTCCAAATAAAATTCTTCGATGAACTGGTTTTAAACCATCTCTTACGTCTGGTAATGCGCGTGAAGTTATGACAGTCATAGCGTATGCCAAATAAGATTCTTGCATTTCTTTTATAACATCAACTTCTATGATTTTATCTTTTGGCTCTTCTATTTTTTCTATAATTTTTTTTACCATAAATATTACTCTGTTTCAGGAGAGTCAGTTTCTGAAGTACTTTTATATCCATCAACTATATTATCTTTTAAAACTGTAAATGGCTTCAAATCTTCTTTCATTTTTACTTGTGTATCAACACTTGTTAAATTTGTCCCCAAGCTAAAAACCCAAAATATTATCATAATAATAGCAACAACAAATATAAGAATATGTAAAATATGTCTTCTGGTTTCCTCTGGCTGTCTTCTTAAATGATTAATAAATTTTTTCATATAAATCAAGTTTTTTATATTGCTTTTAAGACTACCACTTCTCCTTCTTTGCCGTCTAAATCTTTAAGTTTTAATGTTAATTTATCTACTTCAAGAGCTTTTTCTTCTCCTATTTCTTTCAAAAATACTTTCAATGTCTCATCATTATAGCTCATAGGTATTATCAATTTGGGATCAAACAATAAAGCAAACTTAGCTGCTGATTTAGCACTGAGAACACTTGCTTCTTTTGATGCACTATCTCCACCAATTGGAATAAAGATAATATCTGGACTGTTAATAGATTCTTGTGTCTCTTTTGAAATTTCAGGATTTGATAATGCACCAAAAAATGCAACTTTTATATTATCTAAGGTAAAAGAATAAATTGTATTAATATAATTTTTATTAGAAACAAGAGCATCAGACATTACACCTTTTACAAAAATATCTTTAATTTCATAATCCCCAGGACCATTAATGACAAAAGGCATACGATCACCATGAGAAAGTTGTTCTACTCCATTATATAAAGGATGATTTGTAGTAACAAAAGCTATATCCGCACCAAAATGAGCTGATATGTTTGATTTAGCAGCTTTGCTTACAGGGTTAAAAGCAAGAACCATTTCTCCTTGACCTATCTTAAAAAATTGCTCACCAAAATATGTGATTATCATCAAATATATTATAACAAAAAATAAAATAAAAAACATCTTTTCTTTTTTAAAAAGAAACATTTACAAATAATAAAAACTTGCTTTTTTACTAAACTATAGTAATATAAATTATATTATCAGCTGATAGCTGATCCGTCTTAGACGGAAAAGCATGGATTTAGGGTAACCCTGATCGAGACGCAAGATCTCAATTAGAACCTAAGTCTTATGTCCGCTTTATTGCGGATGTTTTTGTTTAAATTAATTATTATCATGAATAAAGAAAAAGAAGAAGTAATACAAGAAAATTTAGTATTAAAATCTATAGTTGATAGAAGTCTTTCAAGACCTGAAGCTGATTCTCTAATAGAAGGTAAGGTTATTTTAGTAGAAAAATCATCAGTTTTTGTAGATTTGTCACCATTTGGAACAGGTATCATATATGGACGTGAATTCATTAATGCTAAAGATATAATAAAAAAAATAAGGATTGGTGATACTATCAAAACTAAGGTCGTTGAAAAAGAAAATGAAAATGGATACACTGAGCTTTCTCTTAAAGAAGCAAAACAAGCACTTACTTGGAATGATGCTGAAAAAGCAATAAAAGCAAAGACTATCTTAGAATTAGAAATAAAAGATGCAAACAAAGGAGGATTAATTCTAGAATGGCAAGGTATACAAGGATTTTTACCTGCTTCTCAATTAAAATCTGAACATTATCCACATGTTTTAGATTCTGATAAAGATAAAATATTAAAAGAGCTAAAGAAATTAGTAGGTGAAAAAATTTCAGTAATGATTATTTCGACACTTCCAAAAGAGGGTAAATTAATCTTTTCTGAAAAAGACAATAACCCTGAAGAAAAAAAGGAAATTTTAAGTAAATACAATATAGGTGATGAATTAGAATGTACTGTTGCAGGACTTGTTGATTTCGGAGTATTCTTAAAACTAGAAGATGGACTAGAGGGCCTTGTTCACATATCAGAACTTGATTGGGGTCTTGTCGAAGATCCTCGTACAATATTTAAGGTTGGAGACACTGTTAAGGCTAAGGTTATAGAGAAAAAAGATGGAAAAATTTCACTTTCAATCAAAGCATTAAAAGAAAATCCTTGGACAGAATTTGAAGAAAAATTAAAAAAAGGAGATATCATCAAAGGTGTTGTTATAAAATACAATAAACATGGAGCATTGGTTTCAATAAAAGAAGGAGTAGCTGGACTTGTCCACAATTCTACTTTTGGAACAGAAACAAAGCTTCGTGAAAAATTAGAACTTGGAAAGAACTATAATTTCCAAATTACACTATTTGAACCAAAAGAACATAAAATGACTTTAATTCATTTAGAATAAGATAAATTTTAAAACCCCCACAAGTTCAACTTACGAAAACTAAAAATCCTAATTATAAAACTTTTTGCCTGCGGACACTGGCTTCGTTTTGTTCGCCAGAAAAGTTTTAATAATTAGGTTTTTTTGATTATTATTTTTTATGAATTAGCTTCTTCTCCTAGTATTGGATTTTCATCTCCTATAGATTCCATTATAGAAATAACTTGATGTGCATAACGAGCCACTATTGAAGGTGGATTATATGCTTGTAGAATACCTTTTATGTCTTTATCTGCATAATATCTTTCTGTTTTAGGATTATTACCTCCTAAGTTTCTAGCAACAGTTTCTATAGCTTCTTCATTGGAGTCAAAACCAATTTTACAAGAACCCCAACCAAAAGCATTATTTTTAACTTTTTTACATTCAAACTTTCCTCCAGTAGATTCCCTCACAGCGATAGCAGGCAAAAGACGCCAATCAAGATCATTTTTGAGAGCTTCTTCTACCATTTTCATACCCATACCTGAAAGTGGCATATTATAAGATTTAAAATAATTATCAATAGCTTCCGCTTTTTTTACTTTTAAATCATTAGCTTTCTGGTCAAAAACCTGGTTAAAGGCCAATATACCACTAGCTTCAATATTTTGTTTTTGGATAAATACATTTTGAAAAGTCTCTGCAGTAGGATTGTTAGTAATATCTCCCAAAGGCATCGTTCCTGTCATAAAAGGCAAGAAAATTAAAGACTGAGCAAATCGTATTAAGTTATTTTTATTCATATTTGAGCGGTTTATGCTCCGCCAACTCTTGGATGGTTTTATTCAACTTTAACCGAAATAATTACTACAAAAAGACTTAATAATCTATTTATAATAATATTTGTATATCTTAGCATACTAGATACTAAAAGTCAATAGTTAAACAATGATTTTGGTATATGTCAAATAGAAAATACCTTGTTAAATAAGGTTATTTTACATAAGACTACTTGACAAAAAAGATTAAAATAAGGATAATTTAAGTCTTGTGGACAAAAGAATCACTAAACCTCTCTATGTTTTGAAGAAAATCGATCATTCTTTTAGAATTTAAAAATTTTTTCAGCTACTTTATAAGCCTCTCCTGCTCCCATAGTGACAAAAACATCGTTTTCTCCTAGTTCCAACTCTTTTATAGATATCTCAGCTGAAGAAAAATCAGGAAAAGCCTTTGCCCTATCCCCTGCGAGAACTATCGCTGAAGCTAATTTTTCACTAGAAATACTTTCATCTTTGGTTTCTCTAGCAAAAAATATAGGTAAGAGGTAAATATTATCTGCTCCTTTAAAACATTTCGCAAAATCATTAAAAAGGGCCTTTGTTCTACTATAAAGATGCGGTTGAAACAAAATAGTTATCTTTTTCTCTCCTTTGGGGTAAAGCTCACGCAAAGCTTCAATGCTTGCCTTTATCTCTGTGGGATGATGCGCATAATCATCGTATATGATAGTTCCAGCACTAGTCTTCCCTCTATTTTCTAATCTTCTCCATGTACCAGAAAAATTAGCCATAGAATTCATAGCATCTTCTTCTTTTATATTAAAAATATTGGACACAGCCAAGGCTGCGGCGGCATTCAAACGATTGTGAATCCCTGGAACACACAATTTCGGAACTTTGTCTAAATAATCTGCATAATTAATTACTTTTGCTTTGTATTTCTTTTTTAAAATATTATTTACTGATACTTGATTCAAATTGCAAACGATATAGCTATCTGTCTCTTCTACTAATTGAGAAAAAGCATTTTCTATATCATTCAAATCTTTGTAATAATCTAAATGATCTTCCTCTATGTTTGTTATTACTAAAATTTTTGGTTTTAAATTTAAAAAAGATCTTTCATATTCGCAAGCTTCGACTACAAAAGCACTACTATTACCTATAACCAAATTAGAATTAGTCTCCTTTAATAAAGAACCTACTATCACAGATGGATCTTTGTGATTATCAATTAAAATTTTTGCTATCATGGCTGTGGTCGTAGTTTTCCCGTGAGTCCCAGACACAGCTATCGTATATTTATGTTTAGTCACGACACCCAACATCTCTGGATAAGACTTACTTTCGATTTTGCCATTTTTTATTTTCGCAAAAAAATCTGAATCATAAGTGACAATAGCAGTAGTATAAACTATCAATTCAGTATCTTTTGGCATGTTTTCATATGATTGACCTATCGTCACCAAGGCTCCAAGCTTACGGAGACTTTCTACTACGATTCCTTCTTGCATGTCTTGTCCTGTCACAATCTTTTTCTCATGAAGCATCATACGAGCGATAGCCGAGATACCTATCCCACCTATTCCTACAAAATGAACATGTTTAATTTTTGATAAATCTAAATCCATATTATTTTAATTTTTTTAACCAATTATTAAAAATAATTTTCAGCTGATTTAAGTGCTCTAAATCATGGAAAGTATGAGGAGCTTCTTTGATAATATAAAATTCTTTCTCTGTATTTTTAGGCAACAAATCGTAAAATTTTCTTTGATCATCAGGTGGACAGCTCGTATCATTTTCTCCAACAACAAATAATATAGGCATGGTAATCTCTCCTGCTTTTGTTTTTAAATTATGTTTTAATCTCTCCTCTATGTGTGACCATGGTAACTTCATTTCTGTTCCTGGTTTTGAGTTACTTTTTCTATGTGTCCACCCTGTTTCTTTCCATTTATTTATTTCTTCTGATCTTAATCTATAAGAAGTTTTGACATTATCTTCTCCAGAAAAAACTGCAGCATACGGAAATAAAGCTTTTACTTCTTTTGGATATTCTTCTGCATATTTTGCAACAGCAAACCCACCTAAACTGTGCCCAGCTATAATAAAAGGTTCTTTGTACCATTCTTGTTTCTTTGCCCAACTTATTACATCAAACAAATCTTCATAATGATTCTGCATAGTTGTATTTTCATATTTTCCCTCACTTTCTCCTATTGAGTTTGTAGCATCAAAATTTATTACAATATAGTTATTCTCAAAAAGAACACTCTCAAGAGCTTTTATATGATCTTGTTCTTTAAATCCCCCAAGTCCATGAAGCAAAAAAGAAATACCTTTTGATACTTCTGGAACACTTACATTTATAACAATATTCAAACCTTTTCTATTTTTTATTTCAAATTTTTGCATATATTATTTCAATTTCTTAATTATTTTTACAAATAAATCATTACGTTCATATTCATTATTAAACTGACCAAAAGATGCAAAAGCTGGAGAAAAAAGGATAACATCCCCTCTTTTTGAAATTTTTATAGCTTCTTTTATAGCATCTTTTAAATTTTTTACTTTTTTATTCGTAATTCGTAATTTGTAATTTTTAATTAATCTTTCTGTCCCACTTCCTGGTATCAGGACCATTACTTTACAAAAAGTATTTACAACATTAATGAAAAGACTCAAATCAAGGTTTTTATCTGCTCCACCAGAAATTAAAATTATCTTCTCTTCTTTTCCTTCTTGGTAAAGAGCTTTGATTCCAGCAATGGTTGCTTCTGGAGTAGTTGCATTATTATCATTATAAATTCTTATTCCTTTAATTGTTTTTAAATATTGCAATCGTCCTTCTAATCCTTTAAATTTAGCAACAATATTTTTTATTTTTATCTTAGGAATTTTGAAAAGCTCAGCTACTTCTACTGCACAAGCCAGGTTTTCTTTCTGATGTTCTCCAGGTACAATAAAATCAAAATCATTCACTTTTTCTAAATCTGCTACAATTAATTTAGATTTTATTTTTTTCTTAATAATTTTTTTAATATGCGGACGAACAATCAAAACATCATTATCTTTTTGATATTTAAAAATATTTGCTTTATCTCCAAAATATCTTTCCATAGAATTACCATAATAATTCATATGATCCGGCATAAAAGAAGTAAAAACAGAAATATGAGGAGACATTTTAGCATCTCCAAAACCTTGTAATTGCCAAGAATCAAGTTCACAAACTAAAATATCTCCGTCTTTTACTTTTTTAAGAAGAGGAAGAGTGGCTACCCCTCTTACATTTCCCCCAATATAAACTTTACGCTTCAAGAATTTCTCATTTTGTTTAAGAATCTCATAAATAAGTGCTGTGGTCATAGATTTACCTCTGGTACCTGTCACTCCTATCAACATCACTTCAGGCACACATTTTGCAAACAAAGAAACGTCCATTTCTACAGGAATATTATTTTTCTCTGCTTCTTTTATATAAATAGAATCAAGCGGTACACCGGCAGCCTTGATAATCATATCTCTATCTTTAAAATCCTCTAGCCTGTGTTCACCTAAAACAAATTTTATTTTCTTTTTATTTTTAATTCGTAATTCGTAATTCGTAATTGCTTCTACTGAAGCCTTGAGTTGTTCTTTTGTTTTTAGATCAGTCACTATCAAATCAGCTCCGCATTCTGCCAAGAATTTAGTATAACCAATCCCCCTACCCAAAAGCCCCAGTCCCATAACTGTAATCTTCTTGCCCTTAAAATGTTGTTTGTAGTTTTGCATTTTGTTTAAATAACTTTTCGAAATTCTTCTATATCATCAAAATGCTTTTTTTCTCCTTTTATTTCTTGGTAATTTTCATGTCCCTTTCCTGCACAAAGAATAATGTCTCCCTTTATTGCTAATCTTACTGATTCTTCTATAGCCAAACGACGATCTGCAATAGTTACAACTTTTTGATTTTCTTCATGTGTTAAATCATTTTTCATGTTATCAATAATTTTTTCCGGATTTTCATTTCTTGGATTATCTGAAGTAAAAATAGCAATATCAGATAAACTTGCTCCTATCTTTCCCATTTTAGATCGTTTTAATGGATCACGATCTCCCCCACAACCAAATACAGATATAATCCTTCCATTATCAGGTTTAATTTCTTTTATAGTTAAAAGAACTTTTTCCAATGCATCTGGTGTATGTGCATAGTCTATGATAACAATAATTCCATCCTTAGATAAAAAATGTTCAAAGCGCCCACGAGGTGGTTCTATTTTTTCTATAATTTTATTTACCTTAGTCATATCAAAATTAAGAAGCTTACTAGCACTCCATACAGAAAGTAAATTATAGGCATTAAACTTTCCTAAAAGTTTAGAACTTATTATTTCTCCATTAAAATCTAATTTTAAACCAGAAAAATCTAAATTCAAAATTCTGCCATAAAAATCTATCGTCGGGTGTCCAACACCCGACAGGTCTTCAAACCCATAGAAGAATTTATTAGCTTTAATCTTATCCAAAATTGCATTACCGTGTTCTTCGTCCATATTAGAAAGAGCAAAAGCAGTATTAGGAAGCATTTCAAAAAATTTCTTTTTAGCTAAAAAATAATTTTGAAAATTTTTATGATAATCTAAGTGATCATGTGTTAAATTTGTAAAAATTCCTCCAGTAAAATTTATCCCATTAACTCTTCCTTGATCTAATGCATGAGAAGAAACTTCCATAAAAACATATTCGCAACCAGCATCTACCATCTTTTTAAAAAGTTTAGTTAAGGAAATAGAATCAGGTGTAGTGCTAGGAGATTTTTCATCATGTGGTAAAACTTCTAAATCTATAATATTTTCCACAGTTCCAATAAGTCCTGTTTTGTATCCTAATTCAGTTGAAATTTTATATAAAAGTGTAGCTGTAGTTGTCTTACCATTTGTGCCAGTCACTCCTATTATCTTTAATTTCTTTGATGGATTGCTATAATAAATTCTAGTAAAAAAAAGTTTAAGAGCCCACCATGATTTTTTAAAAAAGTTTTTCATATTTTTTTAAATCTTTTTACTTTCTGACCATTAAATTCAACTTCTTCAAGAAACATTTTGATTGGTCGTACCCATAGATCATTGTCACCATATAAAGCTTGATATACAACTAATTCTTCTAGTGTTTCACTGTGTTTAGCTATTCCTATTACTTTATATTCTCCCCCCTTATAATGTTTATAAATTCCCACAATTTCTAATTGTTGCATAAATAAAAATTAATTTATTAATGATTTACGATGTTGGGGTACATTTATTAATCCACATTTTTTATATTTATAAACTTCCCCAGTAGATGGATTAATAGATCCACATGGACAAGGATCATTTCTACCGACTTCCCCACTACCAACAGATAATTCCTTTTTTGTATCAGAAAACAGAGAAGCCTCTTCATGACTAGGTATTAAAGTCTGTTTTGGTGTTTCAGTCTGCTCACGACTTCGTTCAGCACCTTCAATGTTTATAGTTTCAACAAGAGAAAGAACTTGTTCTTTAAAAACTTCTTCCATTTCTTTAAACATTTGCAAACCTTCCTTTTTATATTCAACAATAGGCTCTCTTTGACCATAAGCTCTCAAATTAACAGAACTACGTAAATAATCCATAGCCTCTAAATGCTCCATCCAAAGAGTATCTGTAGTATAAAGTGCGATTCTTCTTACTGTTTCTAAGAATGATTCCTCCCCTAATTTATTTCTTTTTTCTTCAATTATGGTTTTTATTTTTTCTTTTTCTTCTCTTTTTTCAATAACTCCATTTAATAACTCTTCAATCTCTTCCTTTTTAGAACGCATCATTTTTTGTCGTCTCTCATAAATAATTTTACGTTGATGATTCATAACATCATCATATTCAAGAGTATTTTTACGAGCATCAAAATGAAAACCTTCTATCTTAGCTTGGGCACCCTCTAGTGATCTATTTATAAAACGATTTTCAATAGGCATATCATCAGGGATACCAAAACGTCCCATCATTGTCTTTATTCTTTCGGATCCGAATACTCGCATCAAATCATCTTCAAGTGATACATAAAATTGAGTCTCTCCAGGATCTCCTTGTCTACCAGAACGTCCTCGTAGCTGATTGTCTATTCTTCTAGCTTCATGACGTTCAGTACCTAGCACAAATAAACCACCAGCACTTTTTACAAATTCATATTCTTCCTTTACTAAAGGATTACCTCCGAGTTTAATATCTATTCCACGTCCCGCCATATTTGTAGCGATAGTAACTGCATTTCTACGACCTGCTTGTGCTATTATTTCTCCTTCTTTTTCATGATTCTTTGCATTTAAAATTATATGAGCGACACCTTCTTGTTTTAAATAAACAGATAAAAGTTCATTTTTTTCAATTGAAATAGTACCAATTAAAACTGGTTGACCTTTTTGATTTAATTCTTTAATTTTTTTAGCAATTGCTTGAAATTTACCCTTTTCACTTTGAAAAATTAAATCAGTATGATCTTTTCTTATTACAAGACGATTGGTAGGTATTATTATTACATCTAAATTATAAACTTTCAAAAATTCTTCTGACGAAGTATTCGCTGTACCTGTCATACCAGATAATTTTTTATAAAATCTAAAATAATTTTGAAAAGTAATAGAACCAGACGAACGAGTTTCTTTTTCAATCTTTACTCCTTCCTTCGCTTCTATGGCTTGATGAATTCCCTCGGACCACCTTCTTCCTGGCTGAAGACGCCCCGTAAATGGATCTACTATTATTACTTCTCCTTCTTTTACAACATAATCTCTGTCGCGCTCAAAAATAGCTTGCGCTTTTACTGCGGTTTCTAAATGATGAACATATTTAATACCTTTTTCAGTATAAATATTGTCTACTCCAAGTAAATTTTCTGCTTTATTTATACCTTCATCGGTCAAAGCGACAGCTTTCAACTTCTCATCTACTTCATAATCAGTATCTCTTTTTAATTGTTTTGCAATTTGATAAAATTTGATATAAAAATCTTCAGAGTCACCAGAAGCAGAGGAAATAATTAATGGTGTACGAGCTTCATCTATTAATATAGAATCAACTTCATCAACTATTGCAAAATAATGTCCTCTTTGAACAAGGTCATTCATTGATGTAGCTAAATTATCTCTAAGATAATCAAAACCATATTCATGGTTTGTGCCATAAGTTATATCTGCAGCATAAGCGTCTTTTCGCCCACATGGTTTTAAAAAATCATAAATAATTTTAAATTCTCCAATTTTATCTCTCTCTTTGTCTTCTTCAAAATGTTTTGAATCATAAAGATACGAAACATTTTGTGAATTAATAACACCTACAGTTAACCCTAAAAAATTATAAACCTGACCCATCAATACAGCATCTCTACGTGCAAGATAGTCATTAACAGTAACAAGATGCGCACCATTTCCAACTATAGCATTCAAATAAAGTGGCAATGTAGCAACATTTGTTTTTCCTTCTCCGGTTTTCATTTCAGCTATCTTGCCTTCATGTAATGCTATGCCACCAACAAGTTGAACATCGTAAAGCCTAATACCCAATGTTCGCTTTTGTGCCTCTCTGACTAACGCAAATGCTTCTGGTAAAATATCATTTAAATTTTCACCTTTTGTTAACCTATCTTTTAATTCCTGTGTTTTTTTAGGAAAATCTTCATCTTTCAACTTTAAAATATCTGCCTCAAGAGCATTTATTTTATCTATTGTTTTTTTTGTTGTTTTAATAAATTTAGAACTTGTATCTCCAAAAATTTTACTATATAAACTCATAATTAATATATTACCATAAAACTAAAAAACTTCCGACTTTCGTCGGAAGTTTTTTAGAAGTAGGAAAAAGATTATGCTCTCTTTTTTGTTGTCTTTTTTGCTACTTTCTTTACTACTTTCTTTGCTTTCTTTTTTGCTGCCATTTTTTTAGTCGCTTGCGCGAAATTATTTTTTTAATTTAGTCTACAATAATACGACCTTAAAAATATTTTTCAAATAAAAAATAAAATAAAAAATATTTTTAAATAATTATTGCTGAACAGTTTAATTATCTCGCATATTAAAAAAGAATACAATACTTTTTTAATAAAACTGTGGATAACTTTCTTATTTTTTTAAAAAAATAAAAAAATAATTTTAGAAAATAAAAAATTGTTTTCATTTATAGCGGGTGATGGCGAAACTCCAACATATGTGCCTATGTGAGTGCGATCACCCGCTACAGATAAAAACAATTTTATAAATAAATTATATCACAAAATATAAATTAAATTAATTTTAAAAAAATATTAAATTTTTAAAGCTTTTTCTAAAAAATAATCCAAGATATGATGCATTTCAGCACCAACATAATCACAAGATTGTTTAAGATGAGAATCGACTCTAAAATCAGGAGAAAAATCAATGTTTGTTAAGAAAAATCCCAACTTAGGATGTAAAATAAAATCAGATTTTAAGTAATATTTCACTCCTAAATGAATATGTAAATTTTTAGCTAAAGAAATTATTTTATCTTTTTCACTAACTGAAAAATTAATAGGAGGAAGAACATATATATCTTCACCACGAAAACCAGAAATAGAATGAACAGAAGAAACTTTACCTAAAATAAATTCTTCTACTAAAATACTTTTATCGTGAGCAACTCCATCTTTTACAACATCTACTAATTCCCCAAAAGTTTTAGCCAAATGTATGCTCGTATTAGAATCCAATGTAAAAGATTTTACTATCCAAGGTGCAGGAAATTTATTCATAACTTCTTTTGCTTTTTTAATAGCATATTTTTCTATTGGTCCATCAAAATCTTTTTGATACGTGGAAAAAACTATAGATCTAGGAATTTTAACTTCAATATTTTTTACGTGATTTTCTAAGATTTCTTTACTTTCGAGAATTTTTAAGAAATGACCAACTCCAATATTTGGAATAGATAAATCTTTAAGAATCTTAGAATAATTTGAATGTGATGTATTCCAAACAACATCTATTTTATACATTAAGTCACTAGGCTTTATTGGCAATCCATTTAGATGCCAAACGTCATCTTTATCAACCAAAATATCAACTACCTTATATTTTTCAGATAAATTTTCAAAAATATTAGAAATAATATCTCCACCCTTGAGTAAAGAAGATCTATAATCTTTACTTATGCCACCTCTCAATACTCCAACTCGTATTTTGTTTCTTTCTTTCTTTTCTATCATATAAAAATTATACCAAAAACACCCCGCTTGCGCGAGGTGTTTTTAAAATTTGCTGTTCTATGTTTTGTTTCGTTCTTTAAACTTTTTTATTTATTTGTCTTTCCAAATTGTCTTAGATTTTTAAGTTATCTTAAACTTCATTTTTTTAGCTTGTCATGATCAAGCATTGTGTCGTCAATTGAGCGACACAATACCGACTCAATAAGTCCGATCAAACCTTGATCTAGATCCCACTTTTGGTGGGATCTGTAATTCTCCAAAGAAGAATTAGGACGATTTTCAAATTGAATTATTCCACGACCAGCTTCCGCTAGCCGTGCCTTGTTACGACTTAGTCCCTGTCACCGAGCTTGCCTTAGGCCCTACTTATGTAGAGACTTCGGGTACTCCCGGCTCCCTTGACTTGACGGGCGGTGAGTACAAGACTTGAGAACGTATTCACCACAGTTTAGCTGACCTGTGATTACTAGCAATTCCAACTTCATGGAGTCGAGTTGCAGACTCCAATCCGAACTGGGGCCACTTTTGGACGATTAGCTCAGAGTCGCCTCGTCGCTGCGCGTTGTAGTGGCCATTGTATTATGTGTGTAGCCCAAGGTATCAAGGGACATGCTGACCTGGCGTCATCCTCTCCTTCCTCCCCCGCCGAAAAAAACAATTAAAAATTACGAATTACGAATTACGAATTTAAACACATTTTTTATTTGTATTTTCATTCGTAATTCGTAATTGATAATTGATAATTATGTTCTTTGGCGGGGGCAGTATCGTGTGACACTTGTAACACACAACGAGGGTTGCGTTCGTTACCCCACTTAAGGGAACAATTCAAACCACGAACTGACGACGGCCATGCATCACCTGTCCTAGAGTCTTGCGAGGCCTCGCGTTTCTGCGAGCTTTCACTAGGATTTCTAACCTTGGTAAGGTTCTTCGTTTACCATCGAATTAAACCACATAATCCACTGCTTGTGCAAGTCCCCGTCTATTCCTTTGAGTTTTAGCCTTGCGGCCGTACTTCCCAGGCGGATCTCTTAACGCGTTAGCTAAGCCACTCAGAGGGTCGATACTCCGAATAGCGAGAGATCATCGTTTAGGGCGTGGACTACTGGGGTATCTAATCCCATTCGCTACCCACGCTTTCGTGTTTCAGTGTCAAATATGCGCTAGTGTACTGCTTTCGCTTTTGGTGTTCCCCATGATATCAACGGATTTCACCCCTACACCATGAGTTCCGTACACCTCTCGCACTTTCTAGTTTTGCCGTATCTTTCGCCCTCCCCAAGTTAAGCTCGGGACTTTAACAAAAGACTAACAAAACCACCTACACACCCTTTACGCCCAATAATTCCGGATAACGCTCGAGGCTCTCGTATTACCGCTCCTGCTGGCACGAGATTAGGAGCCTCTTATTCATGAGGTACAGTCAATAAACTTCTTCCCTCATAAAAGATCTTTACGTCCCAGAGGGACTTCATCAATCACGCGGCGTCGCTCCATCAGACTTTCGTCCATTGTGGAAGATTCTCGACTGCAGCCACCCGTAGGTGTATGGTCCGTGTCTCAGTACCATCGGTGGGGGTCAGGCTCTCACCTCCCCTAGACGTCATAGCCTTGGTAGTCCATTACACTACCAACTAGCTGATATCGCATAGGCCTTTCTCAAAGCGTTAAAACTTTACCCCTGAGGGACTATCGTGTATTAGTCCGTCTTTCGACGAATTATTCACGACTTTGAGGGAAGTTCCTATGTATTACTACCTCGTTCGCCACTAACTTCAAACGACCTTTGACTTGATATAATCGCATCTCTGGAAAAATGAAGTCCGTTCGACTTGCATGCCTTATCCACGCCGCCAGCGTTCATCCTGAGCTAGGATCAAACTCTAACTAAAAGTTTCTCCGACCGAAGTCGGAGTTTAGAACGAAACAAAACAAAAAACAGCAATGTTTTTGATTTTTGTATTCAATCCTAGCTCGAAAATTATTACTCTTAAAAATAAACATTCAATAAAAATTTATTGTGAGACTTGCTCCTCCCCGATCTATATTAGGGAGGGTTCTCAATTTATTCAGTTATCAAAGAATACTTAAATAAAAACGCCATATCTAAAAAGATAGACGTCTAAGGAAGAGTATATATGAAGCAACGTCTAGTGTCAAGTAGAAATTAAATTAAAAACACCCTTTATTTAGAAGGATGTTTTTGATAACTCAGAATATTTAATTATAAGTCAAAAAGTCAGGTTTTATTGTTGTGCAACAACTTTCAAGGCCTTACGAGAATTAAGTCCAAATATTCCATCTGCTTCTAATTTCTGACTTTCTTGAAATTTCTTAAAAGCATCTAAGGTAGCAGAACCAAAGTAATATGAAATAAAGATTTTTAGATTTTTGACTCTATCTTTTGAACTCTTCTAACTAAAGATAAAAATTCATCATAGTCAACTTTTTTCTTTAATTCTTTTTTAACAATTTGCATATCTTCTTTAAGAATTGCAGTATCTTCCATTAAAACACCTATCATTTCAGTATGTGAATTTAGGGTTTTTGTAACATTATCTATTTTTCTATTTACAACAATAAACCCTTCTTTGATACCTTTAAGATGTTCATTGTGTGTTTCAGAAAGTGCACCTAAATACCGCTTCATTTCTGACGAAGAATAAACAATACTTTTTGAGAGATTGGTTTTTATCTTTTTACCTTTTTTCTCCATATTTTATAATTATATACTATTTTCCACTTAAAACATATCTATCTAAAATAGCTTCAAACATCAAAGGCACGACGATAGTCGCATCTGATTCAATAACAAACATAGGAGTATGCTTTGTAAGTTTATCCCAAGTTATTTTTTCATTTGGGGTAGCTCCTGAATATGAACCATAAGAAGTAGTAGAGTCTGAAATCTGACAGAAATATCCCCAAGGTCTTACTTCTTTTTTCAAATCATATTTAATAGAAGGCACTACACATATAGGGAAATCTCCAGAGATACCTCCACCTATTTGATAAAATCCAAGACCAGGACCTCCTTCCGAAAGCTCTGTGTATTTATCATAAAGATACATCATATATTCCACACCAGTCTTCATGACAGTAGGGCTCACCTCTCCTGCTTTACAATAACCAGCAAAAATATTTCCTAATGTAGAATCTTCCCAACCAGGAACAACAATAGGTAGATTCTTCTTTGCAGCTTCAAGAAGCCAACAGTGCTCAGGATTACCTTCATATTTATCTTTTAATTCATCTGACAATAAAATCTGATAAAAATATTCGTGCGGAAAAAAACGCTCACCGTTTTTTTCCGCTTCTTTCCATCTTTTTAAAATTATTGGTTCTACTACTCTAAAAGCTTCCTCCTCTGGAATAGATGTATCCGTAACTCTTCGCTCTCCTTTATTTAAAATCTTTTCATCATCTTCTTTAGTAAAATATCTATAATCAGGATAATCTTTATAACTATTATGAGCAACAAGTCTAAAGACAGATTCTTCTAAGTTTGCACCAGTACATGATATTGCATGTATTTTTCCCTCTTTTATCATGGGTGCAAGCGTTATACCGATCTGAGCAGACGACATAGCCCCCCCCATAGCTACAAGCATCTTTCCCCCATCATCTAAATGTTTCTTGAAAGCCAAAGTCGCATCCTTAAAGGCACGAGCATTAAAATTATGGAATAATGTTTGAAATAAACCCAACATTGTAGTTTCTTTTTTCATTTTTTTATTATAATACTACTTAAATTTCTTTACAAGTGACCTTGCTACCGTAAAAATTATCTATAGTCCATATGCCATCTTTAGGTGTATTCATTGCTATTCCAAAGAGTAAAGCCATTTCAAAACTAACTCCTTTACTAATTTTTTTTTCTTCCTCTGAAGAAATATTCTCAGGATCACTATATATAGCTTTAAAGAATACACTTGGAAGAATTTTAGGATAAGAACAATCGTAGGTTTTTTTATCTCCAGCCATCTTAAAATTCAAATAACATAAATCACCTTTTGAAGAAACAGAAACAGAATCTTTATCTTTTTCTAACATAGAGAAAGTACCATTTTCACAAAATTCTATAATTGAAGAAAAACACTTAAAAGCATTCACAGATTTTATGCTCATAGAATTTAGATTATTTTCTAAATTATTGGCTTTTATATCATAATTTGCTTCCCCACAATCTGTAAAACTTGTTTTATTTAAAACTGGTTGAACAGTATCATTTTGAACAACTGGTGCAACTTTTGTTGTTAAATCAGTAATAATATTAAATCTTCCTTCTCCACTATCAAATAAACTTATAGTCTCGTCAACGCCATTTAAAGTATTTGTATAAAACGCATAAATTTTATACTGACCAAGAGGTATGTCAACTGGAAAAGTATATTGCATAGAACCTGATGTATCTGGATTATTTTGAGGTTTAGCCATAGTAGAATAAGAATTATCACTCTTATAGAAATTAATATAAGTTAAACCTGGAGTGCCTGGAGTCCAATTAATTGTTATAGTTTGCCCGGCAATATAAGTTTCTCCTGCAATAGGACTAAGAATCTTAAAAGAACCGTTAACGTATGGCATCTCAATATTTGATTGTTGATTAAAATCATTTATGAAAAAAATATCTTTAATAATCGGTAAATTAATCAGATCTTTCTTTAAATCATTTCTAAAATAATAAATAGAAGCTCCACAAATTAATAAAAATAAAATCAATACAATAAATAATATCTTTTTACCTAAGTGGTGTTTTGATTTAATGGGTGTTTCTTGTATCGATTGTGTTTGGGTGGATTCTCTAATGATTGGTTGTTCTAAAAAGTATGAAGAAAACTGCTCTTCTTTCCATCCAATACTGAGTAAAGAATTTTTAATTACCTCAACCGATGTTCCCTTCGCTTGTTCATTACTTATATATCTCACAAGATCATTATTTTTATCCATAAAATCTTTTCGTTTTTTAAATTAATAATATTTTTAAAACTCCTCTAATTATATACCTTGATATTAAAATCACCTAATATATCATTCTTGAAGATTGCATTTTTGACTAAATTATGCGATACTAGCCTCTATGGAATTAGTGACTACAATATTGCCTTATGCGCAAATCATACTTTCTGTAATATTAGTTACAGCAATCCTACTGCAACAATCAGCAGCAGGTCTTGGTGGTGCATTAGGAGGAAGTGATGGTGATGCATTTCATCATACTCGAAGAGGTTTTGAATATTTTCTATTTATCTTATCTATTATTTGTGGGGTTCTATTTACTCTATCTGCGCTACTAGCGATAATGATAAAAGCAGCATAATTCTTCTAGATTTAATTCTAAAAAAATAATTTTAAATTTTCTGTCTTATGAAAAATTTTTATAATTTTATACTTAATTTATTACCTCCTAAAAATGAAATCAAAAAAGCTATATCTCATTTTTCAAAAAGAGAGTATTTTGTTTTTTTAAGTCTTGTAGTTGTTTTTATTATAAGTACGTTAATGATACTCGAAAATTTAAATAAATCTTTTATGGTAAGTGTCGCAATGAAAGGAGGATCTATCTCTGAAGGAATAGTCGGTACTCCACGTTTTATAAATCCAATACTTGCAAGTTCTATCGCTGACCAAGATCTAGTATCTTTGATTTACTCTGGCTTAATGAGAAAAAGTCCTGATGGTAGTCTTGTCCCAGACTTAGCTCTAAAATATGAAGTATCAGAAGACAATTTAATATATACATTTACATTAAAAGATAATCTATATTTTCATGATGAAAAATCTATCTCTAGTGATGATATTATTTTTACTATTAATAAAATAAAAGACCCAATCATAAAAAGCCCCAAAAAAGGAAGTTGGGAAGGTGTAAGTGTTGAAAAAATAGATGAAAAAACTATCAAATTTACATTAAAACAACCATATGCATCTTTTTTAGAAAATACAACACTTGGAATAATGCCATCACATTTATGGGATGCCTCTCCTCTAGAATTAAACGAAGCAAATACTCAACCAATTGGATCAGGACCATATAAAGTAAGTAAAGTAAGTAAACAATCAACAGGGATAATAGATTATTATGATCTAGTATCTTTTAAAGAATTCAATTTAAATGAACCATATATAAAAAACATGACTTTGCATTTCTATCCCAATGAAGAGGATCAAATATCTGCTCTCATAAAAGGAGAAGTCGATCAAATAAGTTCTATTACACCAGCAAATGCAAAAATATTAGAAGAAAAAGGTTATCGTATAGAATCTTTAACACTTCCAAGAATATTTGGATTATTTTTTAACCAAAACCAAAATCAAATTTTTACTGATAAAAATATAATAAAAGCAATCGATCTTGTAATCAATAAAGATAATATCGTTAAAGATGTTCTCTTAGAATATGGTGTTGTTATAAATGATCCTATACCACCAAATATGATTGATTATCAAACATTGAGCAATGAGGATACTACTACGTATCAAGAGAAAATAAAAAAAGCAGAAGATATTTTAAATAAAGATGGTTGGAAAAAGGATGATAATGGATTCTTACACAAAACAATAATTGAAAAAAATAAAAAAAAGACAATAGATTTAGAATTTTCCATATCAACAGGCAATGCACCAGAACTTTCAAAATCTGCAGAATTGATAAAAGAAAATTTGGAAAAAATTGGAATGAAAATTACTATAAAAACTTTTGAAATTGGAAACTTAAATCAATCAGTAATTCGTCCACGCAGATATGATGCCTTACTATTTGGACAAATTATTAATCATGAATCTGATCTATTTGCATTTTGGCACTCTTCACAAAGAAAAGATCCAGGACTTAATGTAGCAATGTATACAAACGCAAGAGTAGACAAGATACTAGAAGATGCATTTATTACAATAAATGAACAATCAAGAGTTAAAAAGTATGCTCAATTTGAAGATGAAATTAAAAAAGATATACCAGCAGTATTCATTTATAGTCCTAACTTTATATATATAGTATCGAAGGATCTTGAAGGATTTTCTAAAAATCATATCATCACACCTAGTGATAGATTTTTAAATTCATATTTATGGTATACTAAAACAGATAATGTTTGGAAAATATTTTCCGAATATCAACTATAAACTTATCTACCTCTCGTAAAAAGGTAACTATTATTAACAAAAAAATAAGAAACAAAAACAATGAAAAAAACTAGACTATCTTTTAGTGCTATCAGCATCGAAGAAAAGAAAGAAAATAAAACAATAAGTAATCCCCTATTACAAAAAACAGAAACTCAAAATAAAAATCCTGAAAGAAAAAAACTTATAAAAAGTTCTACTTATCAGTATACTAAAAAAAATTATAGACCATCTAGAAATGGAAATCGTCCATTCGATAATAAAAATAAATATAAAAATATAAGTGAAAATAAAATTCCTTCTCCGTTAGAAGGAGTAGTTCGTATTATACCACTAGGTGGTGTTGAAGAAATAGGGAAAAATATGACGGCGATAGAAATAGGAGAAGATATTATCTTAGTAGATGCAGGTATGCATTTTTCCAATGAAGATACACCAGGAGTTGATTATGTTATACCAAATACGACATATTTAGAAGAGCATAAAGACAAAATACGAGGGCTTTTTATAACTCATGGACATTTAGATCACATAGGAGGAGTACCACTTGTACTTTCACGTATAGGCAATCCTCCAGTATATTCTCGTAATCTTTCTATGCTTCTAATGAAAAAAAGGCAAGCTGAATTCCCACAATTTGCAGCAATAAAAGAACACGTGGTGGAAAAAGATGAAGTAGTAACATGTGGAAAAATAAAAGTTAGATTTTTTGGAGTAACACACACTATTCCAGATTCAATGGGTGTAATAATAGAAACTAAAAATGGTTGGATAGTTACCCCTGGAGATTATAAGCTAGACCAAGTAGATGGAATAGTATCAGACCAAGAAGAAAAAGAATATTCTATTTTTGATAAAGCAAAAGTTCTTTTATTGATGACAGATTCTACAAACATAGAAAATGAGGGTTTTTCATTGCCTGAAATAAAAGTACATCAAGGGTTAGAAAATTTAATAAAAAAGGTAAATGGACGTATAATAATTGCTGCTTTTGCATCACACATCACTCGACTAACTCATGTTGTAAAAGTGGCTGAGAATTTAGGGAAAAAAATAGCTATTGATGGACGTTCTATGAAAACAAATATAGATGTAGCAATAGAAGCTGGATACTTTAAGCCCAAAAAAGATACATTGATACCTATTGAAGATGCTGATAAATATCCTCCTAACAAGGTTGTAATACTTATGACAGGATCTCAAGGTGAAGAATTTGCAGCACTTTCGCGTGCTGCAAACAAATCTCACACTAAATTTTCAATCAAAAAAGGAGACACTATTATACTTTCATCTTCTGTGGTTCCTGGAAATGAAATAAAAGTTCAACGTATTAAAGATAATCTTTCACGACAAGGTGTCAAAATAATAAGTTATCGAACAGCTGGAGAAGACTTCATTCATGCTACAGGACATGGAAACAAAGAAGATATAAGATGGCTTCATAAAAAAGTACATCCAAAATTTTTTATTCCAATTCATGGCAATCATTTCATGTTAGAGCTCCACAAAGAACTAGCGATAGAGGCAGGAATGTCAGAAGAAAGAATAGTAGTACCAGACAATGGTTCTATTATTGAAATATCTAATGATGGAGAAAAAATTATTTTACGAAAAGAAAAAGCACCATCTGCTCCAATGATGGTAGACGGACTTGCAATCAGTGATGTACAAGATGTAGTTATCAGAGATAGACAAATGCTTGCGCAAGATGGAATGTTTGTAATAATAGCATTAATAGATCTTAAGACTCGTAAATTAAAAAAATCACCAGATCTAATATCACGTGGGTTTGTATATCTTAAAGAAAATCAAGAACTTTTACGACAGGTACGAATTATAATCAAAAAAGGAGTAGATGACATAGCTATAAAAAATAATGAAATTGACCTAGATCACATAAAATCTAATATTGGTGAAACTGTTTCAAAATTCTTATTTCAAAAAACTGCAAAAAGACCATTAGTTATACCTGTAATATTAAGTATTTAAAAAATTTGTAAAAATGAAGGAAAAACACAACAGAAAAATAATATATTTAGCAGGTTTTCTGTTCTCTATACCAATTGCTCTTGTTTCTTATATAAATTCAAGTTTCCTTGGAACATTTTTAGATTCAAAATACATAAGTATTATTTATATAATTGCTTCAATATTAACTATATTGGGTCTATTAAAAATGCCTAAAATACTTAAACGTCTAGGTAATCGTATTACTATATTACTATCCTTATTTATAATATTTATATCCTTGACTCTTCTTGCATTAGAAAATAATGTTTTTACGATAATTATTGCTTTTATTCTTTATTTTATATCACTTAATTATATACTCTCTTCTTTGGATGTATTTTTAGAAGATTTTTCGCCAAAAACCTCGACGGGGTCTCTTAGGGGTTTTTATCTAATGATAATAAATTTTGCTTGGATTATTGCACAAATTATTTCAAGTTCTATTATAAATAAAAATAATTTTTCAAATATCTATCTTTTGGGTGCAGGATTTATAATACTAGTAGCTATTATTTTTATTTTCTTCCTACGTGATTTCAAAGACCCTGAATATAAAAAATTCTATATATTAAAAACTATTAAATCTTTTTCACAAAATAAAAATATATTAAAAATATATTTTTCTAATTTTATTTTACAATTTTTTTATGTTTGGATGATAATATATACACCAATATATTTAAATCAATATATAAATTTCAGTTGGGAAAAAATTGGTATTATTTTTTCAATAATGCTCTTACCATTTATATTATTAGATTTTCCACTAGGAAAACTTTCAGACAAAATCGGAGAAAAAAAGATGTTAATTATTGGTTTTTCTATAATAACATTATCTGTTATAGCTATACCTCTAATAAAAGAATCCATATTCTGGCTTTGGGCAACGATACTTTTTGCGACACGAGTAGGAGCTGCAACTATTGAAACAATGAATGAAAGTTATTTTTTCAAAGAAATTACAAAAGAAAATGCTGATGAGATTATCTTCTTTCGCAATGCTTCTTCTCTTTCTTATGTATTGGCCCCCTTATTGGCAATACCTATTCTTGTTCTAGTACCATCTTTTGAATATTTATTTTTTGTTTTAGCTGTAATATTATTAATCGGATTTTTAATATCTCTAAAAATAAAAGATGTTAAATAGATTATCATTTCATTTAATAAGTAGTCTTCATATATTTTAAAAATTAAAAGTTATAAAATTCTACTTGTTGTAAATTTTTTGTATCCAAATTAAATATATGAAAATAAAAGGAAAATATAAAATAACAATAATAATAATTACTCTTTTGGTAATACTATTTTTAAATAAAAAAATACAAATAGTAAAACAATCTGAAATAGATATAAATAGTAAGACATATGAAGAAATTCCAAAAATAATAATAAATAAAGCAGTATTAGAAGTAAACGGAATTAAATACGAGACTGAAATTAATCAAGAAGTAAATATCTATGATTTCATGGTTAAATTAAAAGAAGAAGGAAAAATAAATTTTAAAGATAAAACTTATTCTGGAATCGGAAAATTCATAGAAGAAATAAATGGAATAAAATCAAGTAACGAAAAATACTGGCTTTATTATGTAAATAATAAAAAAGCAGACATAGGTATATCAGATTATAAAATAAAACCTGGAGATATAATATCTTGGAAATTAGAAAAAATATAGATTAAAAATAAAAACAAAAAGATATTTAAGATGTACTTTCTATAAAGAAATCTTTATTTTTTAAAATTCTACAATTTTACCAGCTTTTATTTCTATTTTATCTGCTTTTTTAAGATTTCTAAAAACAATCTTAGGAGCTATATCGTAATGTTTTATTTTATCTAACTCTTGATCTATTCCCCAAAGATTATCTTCTTCTATCTCCCACCCTTTTTCAAAAATATTCAAGTTAAGAGGTATAGAATAACTCCGTAAGGTTTTTAAACCATTGTCTAAAAAATATTCGTGAAAATAAGACATTACTAATTCATGTATATTTTTGTAAATTGGTTCTCTGTATCGTAAAACTGAATGATTGGTTTTAGATAATGCACCCCAAAAACCATATTGTCTAAATGGTGCAATAACATGATCGAAGTCTCCTTTTACTGTCTTTAGATGTAAAATATAGGGCTTAAAACCATGCAAAGAGAGTATATAAGCACCTAAAATAGCACCTTCAGTACAATGAGCATTTCCCATACGCAATACTTTTATCGGAGATTTTAAAGTATCTTTTCCATCTTTTTCAAGATTAAATTTTAAGCTATTTAAAAAATCTTGCACCTTTGCTGGTGTATTTAATTTATTCATTAAAACTATTTCTTTGTGTGTAAAATTTAACATATTTTAATATTTTAGAAACATACAATTCTTTAATTTTTATCAATTATCAAAAGTTTTGTAGAACTACGATGTCCATTTACAATACGAACTTTATTTTTAAAAACATTAAAATGATTTGAAAAAATTTCAACAATCCTGTCATTGGCAAGATTACGTTCTGCTTTTTCTTTTACAGAAATTTCAAAATGATCCTCATTTATCTGTTTAAATATTTCTTTTTTTGCAGAAGGATTTACCTTTACTCTAATATACATAATTTTTATATCTAACTATAAATCCTCAATTTTTAATTGAGGATTTATAGTTATTTCTTCTTTGCCTTCTTTGCCTTTTTTACTTCTTTTTTATGTGTAATTCCTTTTGCCATAAAATAAAAATGTTATTCTAATAATCAAACACTTCAAAATTGAATAATTTAAATACCCAAACTGTCTAAAGAACTTGCATAATTACTCAAAAAAGATGGTAAAACAAAAAATAATCCTATTACTGGTATTATGAGGGTTAAAACTGTAACCCAAATAATCATTAAAAAATATTTTCTTGTTTTTTCTACAGATTTATATATCGCATCAATCTTAATTCCCTGTTCTTCTATTTTTTTATTTAATTCCTGATCCATAGTTTAATTATATCATAAATTTAATTAATGAATATCATTATTACTAATTTTAAAAAATCTTAGGTAAAAAAATAATCAAACCAATTATTATTGCAGTAAAAACAGACAACAAAACTGCTGCTGCTGCAACGTCTTTGGTGTCTCTAGCAAAAGGGTGATATTCTGGAGAAGTTAAATCTATATCTATTTCTATTGCTGTGTTAAACGCTTCAGAAACTAAAACAAAACCAATACAAAAAATCAAAATAATCCATTCAAAATTTGAAATATTAAAACAAAAACCCAAAAATATTACAAGCAATGCTGTACTTATATGAAAATATAGATTCCTTGTTGTTTTTCCAAAAACATATAAACCACGAAAAGCATTCATAAACTTTTCACTTTTTTTAACTTCACGCCAAGCTTTTATTTCTTTTTTAGAATCTATCATAGATTTATAAATCTATTTATTCTTACGAAAAAAATCAATAAGAAAAAAAGTATACTTAGTACTCTTGTTTAATAAATTAAATAAAATCGCAAGTGTAAATAACACTATCGCAATATTGGTACTTAAAAAAGATATAAATATTGCGATAAATGCTGCACCGACAGGAAACAATATATGCATATTCGCATGCTCATTTTCTCTTTTTGTAAATATCGCATTTTCAATAGTTTTAGAATTAATAACATATTGACGCATCACAAACAATGAAAAACCTATTAAAATTATATTTAATGCAAAAAATATAGTAGCGGTATAAGAATAACTATACTTACCAAGAATATGAGAAGAAAATGGAACTAGAGCTACAAAGAAAAAAAAGATAGCATTTAAATTAGAAAAATGTGTATCAATATTTTTAGCAAGTATTGATTCAATAAAATGATGAGATCTCCAATAAGTAAAAAGAAGAGAAAAACTTAAAAGATAACTTAGAAAAACAGGATAAAGATTTAATAATGAATCCAAAAGTGTCTGATCACTTACTACACCAACATATTCAGGAATACGTATTTCAAAAACTAAAATAGTCATAACTATAGCAAATATACCGTCTGCCAATTGATCTAATCGTCCTTGTTTCATATATATAATTATATACTATTCAGTTGGTAATATACAACTACTTATTTCTGATAATTTTTCTAAACCCTGTTCTCCTACATATTTCGTACCATTCCCATCTATCCAAGTTGGATAACCTTCTATGCCTTTTTCAATACATAGGTCTGGAGTTTCTGTACATTCAACATAAGGAACATATTTAAAAGAATCTTCAAAGCGTTGTTTCTCCGCATTACAATGTGAACACCAAACAGCACCATACATAGTTAAATTCTTTTCAGCTAAACATTGTGCGAAACTATCATATTTTGTAGATACTGGGCTATCACCTTTTTTAAGTAAAACAGTAGCTACGGTACCTAACACTAAAAGACCTATTATTAAAAAGAAAATACTTTTTTGATTCATATTTTTATTCTTTACAACAATCCACAAGCTTACCCATGATGTCATCAAATGTCATAGGCTTCTCAGCTTCTAGATTATTTTTTATATCTGGTATATTAATAATTTTTAATCTAAGCCCAAAGAAAAGATTATAAACCTTGTATGCAAAAGTAAACATTTGTTTTGCATCTTCTGTTTTGCCATCTCCTTGTAGCTTAGTTCCGACTTCCATAAGTCTCATCGTAGTCGCTAATAAATGCTTAGAAATACACCAACTCTCAGCTTCTGTTTTGTCTATCATGCGAGCGAGTAATACTTTCCTCATTTCTCTAACTTCCATCAACATATTGTAATATTCATCTTTGCCTGTCTTTGCTCCAGAAAAAAAGAAATGCTCTTCTAAACTAATTAAATTCATCACGGCTATACTCAAATCCTCTTCTGTAGACAAATCTACACCTCTGTCTTCTTTTAATATGGCAATCTTCTTTTGTAATTCTTCGAAACTTAATAATTTTAAATCTTGTGACATATATTTAGGAAGATTATTAAAACTAACTTTTTATAAGGTCCTCGGTTCTCCGGGGCCCCGAACCCCGGCCAGACCATTCTAAAAAGTAGATTTTAATAATCTTTTTATTAATTATAATGAAAATATTAAAATACCAAAACCAATAAGAATTAATAATAAAATAACACGCGCTTTCTTTGTTTCCAATTTACGTAATTTGTCTATTTTTTCTGCCATAACTTTATTTGTAGTAAATAACAGTATAATAATAAGTGGTAAAACAAAAATAAAATTATACAAAATCAAATACCAGAAACCTTTCCAAAAGTTTGCATAATCATGCAGTAGAGATAATACAAAAAGATAAGGACCACCAGTACAAGGAAATTCGAACATAGCTACAAGTGCTCCCAATAACAAGAAAGCTGGAATAGAACCCTTAGTCATCACTTTGGCTATGGTGGCGTGAGTACTTTCTGGCATTTTTAATTTGATTGGAAATTTAGGAAAAAATTCATTTATCAAACTTATGATGCTGTAAAGTAATAATATAGAAGAACCCACCTTCGCCATTACATTGGGAACATTAAAAAACGTAAGCGCTTTCAATGCACCTAATCCTATAAAAGTATATACAGTGGCTATAGCAAATATATATACACCACCAGAAATCAAAACAAATTTTCTATTTTTTCCTAAACTAAATAGAAAAGTAATAGTTAAAAACAATACTGATATAGCACAAGGATTAATACTATCTATCAATGCAGAAAGCATTATTACAGGCAAAAATCCATGTGAACTTGTAGTTAAAAAACTTGAAAACATATCTAAATAGTATCATGTAAAAAACAAATATACTAGCTTGAAAAAGATCTATTGATATTGTATATAACTAGGCTTTGGATTAAGCTTCAAGAGCTCTTCTGGAGAAAGTAAAACACTACCTGGTGTAAATAAATCATTTTTATAGAATAATTTAAAACCAGTAAATTGTACGGGTTCTTTATAAATAAATTGTTTATATGTACCTATCTTTTTTGCCTTCTCTCCCCAACCATCCATATGCATTACAATCTGAACTTCAGATAATGGTTTTATTTCTTTATAATTAGTCACCATCTTTTGTGTATAACGATGTACTACTAAAATCTTAGGCGTAATATTATTTTCTTTAACAACTCTCGACAAATAATTCACTGTAAAATTTATATCACTTGCATCAAGTGTGCCGACAATCTTACCAGGACGAATAGTGCCCTTCATGGAAAATTCAGGATCAACACCTAAATGCACTTGTGACATTTTAAGATATTTTTCGAATTTTGGTACTTCTTCTTGTAAAGTACTAAAACCAACTTGAATATCTAAAAAAACAATAGCATTTATTTTCTTTGCAATCTCAACAACTTTATCTATCTCTGAATCTGGCATACGAGTTCTGTATTTACCATCAGCACCAGCACTTCCTTGTGCTACTACTGCAATATAATGAAGTGCCGGAATAACAGGAGTTGTCGGATCTGCACTTTCCCATTTTTCTACTTCAGTTTTGAGTCTTTGCAACATATCATTTTCTTCGTATTCTCCAAGTACTCCCATTTTTTTTGAATACAAATTACCATAATATGCGATTATTCTATTAAAAGGCAAGATGGCTCCCTTGTTTGGATATGGAGCTTTTACTGGCCAAAGATGAGAAACTACTGGCTTAGGATCAAGTGGAACTTTTTCTGTCTTGATTATATCTTTACCATTTTTGTCTTTTCCTGTAATAGTTTTAATAGTTTTATAAACTATAGGATCTATAGGATTATTTGCCAACTCTTCCATCTTTTCATCATAAGCTTCTTTGTCAAATGGTAAGACGTCAATTATGTTTTCTTCTTCTCTTGTGATAGCTTCTTCTTTTAAAGATTTTTCATTATAAACTTTACTACTAAAAAATTCTGGAATTACAAAAAATAAAACTAAAACAATACCTACCAAAAACAAAAAAAGGTAGCAACCTTTGCTATCGCAAGAAATGGTACTTTTTATCTTACCAACAAACTTATTTTTCATTAAGAATATTATACCAGAACTACGATCCTTCAGCACTTATTCATTTTAAAATTTCTTCAATCATACTACCTTTTTTATAAATTATTAAATTATCTTCGTTTTTTTGCCAATATTTTTGCAAATTATCCAAAATTCGCCATGTTTCAAGTATTTCTCCACTAGAGATAAACAAATCTCGCTTACCTTCTATTGTAGATTTGATGACCCTTTCATAAGCATCAGATTCATGCTCAATATTAAAAACTTTTTTATTTCCATTTTTGTATTTTATTATTATTTGTGTCAATTTTTCTGACAAAGCCTTTCCTGTAGTCAAGATGATAGATACTCCATTCCAAATCTTGTCATTAGATATCATATTGATAGAGACGAATGTCTCTGTCATACTTTTAGGATTGCTCACTTCTTCGCGATATCCCAAGTATTGTCCTCTTTTTACACATCGATGTTCTTTAATATCACAAACAATCTGCAAATTCTTCAATGCATTGTAACGATCATCCATTTTAAAAGATTGAGACAACACGACAGCTGCCATTTCCAAAAGATGACTTTGTACAAAATCTTTCAATGCGCCTGTCTGTTCATAAAAAGCGACCCTACCTTCTATGTCTATCTTTTCACTAGCTATGATCTCTATTTCAGAAATATCATTTTTATCCCATTTTTCATTTACCACATTTTGCATCGATTGTTTTGCCAAATAATGATCTATTCTATAAATCTGATGCTCTGAAAAATATTGGTCTACATGTTCTACAAGACTTTGAGCAGATTCCAAATCTCTACCAAAAGGCTTCTCCAACATTATTTTCACATTATCTTTACCAAAATCATTATAAATTAGTTTGACAACATCGGTCACCGCTTCTGGTGGTATAGCTAAATGAAAAATTTTCTCTCCTTCACTTTTTATTAAATTTTTCAAATTGCCATAATCTTTACGAGAAACAGGGATTACTGAATCTACATAATTTATATTTTGCATATTTTTAAGCGCAGGCAATAAATACCTTTTTGATAAATCACCAGAAGCACCAAAAATTATATAAGTTGTTTTTTTATTTTCCATTTATTTTATGTCCCCCAAAAGCATTCCGCATTAAACAAAGCAATTTTGTAGTGAAATTAACATTACCTTTTTGAGAAGCTAATCTTACATCAAAAGAAGCTTGGATGGAAGGTGTTTCTATATTAAATTCTTTTGCTGTCTCTAATGCAAAACGTGTCTCTCCAGATTCTACGACTACTCCATCTACTCCCTCTGCCTTAACATTTTCTTTCAAAGCATTTAAAGTAAGTTCATTCAACCAAGAAGTGATGACGCTTCTATGTTGCCACACTTCTCCTGCTTTTATCAAATCAATATTTTTGTATGGACCTTCTTTTAAAAGTCTGTAACCCTCAGCAATACTTTCCATCATTCCATATTCTATAGCATTGTGAGTCATTTTTACATAATGTCCTGAACCTGCTTCTCCAAAATATTCATGAGCACCATTTGGTTTCTCAAGTATTTGCAAAATAGGTTTAATAATTTCAAAAATCGAAGAATCCCCTCCTGTCATCATAGAAAATCCATTTTCATAACCCCAAATTCCACCACTTGTACCGACATCCATTAATACAGAACCATTTTCTGAAACGAGAATAGCTCTCTTTTTTGTGAGACGATAATCAGAATTACCACCATCAATCAAAATACTATTCTTAGGTATTATTTTTATCCATTCTTCTATCTCGCTATCTACGACATCGGCTGGAACCATCATCCATATCATCACCCTATCTCCGTTAAAAGAATCAATAACTTCGTTTTTTGAATAAGCTCCTTTCATACCGAGAGCCACCATCTCATCTACTTTTTCTTTACTTCTATTATGGGCAATGACGTCCACACTACTTTCATAAAGTTTTTTGGCTATCTGTGCTCCCATTTTTCCTAAACCTGATATTGCTATTTTCATATAATTACTAATTAAAAATTATAAAGATAAAAATTTTAAGAGTCGTGGGTCCCCTGTCCTTATGACTCCGAGGGCGAAGACTCAGAAATTTTTGATTTTTATAATTTCCAACTACAGTTTTTTAAATATTATTAATAATGGCACTTTCTTCAAAATTTGCGCTGGTTGTTTTCTATCGTCTATATCTCTTTCTTGTAAATCTTTTATTACTGCGTCCTTCTCTATCCCTTGTGTAAATACTATCACTTCATCTAATTTTTTTATAGCTTTGCCTGTCATAGTAATGCGTCTAAAAGTTGGAGTATCATAATGACAAGCCAGTTTATCTGAATCTACACCAATACTCTCAGGCAAAATTCCAGCCGTATGTCCATCTGTACCTATACCAAACAAACCTATTTTGTAATTAGCTGAGGAAAATTCTTGTTCTAAATTTTTATCAAATTCTTCTGTGACAATATCTATATCTTCTCCTGTTAAAATAGGAATTACCTTCGCATATCCAAAATCAAAACCTTTTTCTTTAATCTGAAAGTAATTTGAATTAAAATGATCTATCTCTCCATATCTTTCGTCTGTCAAAGTAACAACTAAATTCTTTAAAGAATTATTTTTTAAAATTTCTCCCACTTTTATAGCTACAATAATAGCAGAACCACCAGGGATAAAAAATAAAACTTTTTTATTTAAATTTAATTGTTTTAAAATAGAAAAAGCAATAAAATTAGCTACATCTTCAACATTTTTTATATTCCTTAAAGCAATATTCATAAGTATATTATATCAAATATATAATATATCAGCACTTTTACTTATAATCAATGAAATCCTTCAATAAAATAATTGCAGTCACTAGGATTCATTAATTTAATCTTCTCCACTAAATCATTACAAGCTTTTTCTTTTCCACATACATAAACATCAGAATTGTTAAAATCAAATTCATTTATATAATCCTGAATATATCCTTTCTTGATAGTTGATCCTTCTCTTGTTCTAGAAACAATATGATCTACAAAAACATTCCCAGAACCAAGAGACAAACTATTAAAATAGTCTTTATATAATATTTCATCCTCACTTTTACTCCCAGTAAGTATTGTGAGACTTTTAATATTTTTTTGATTAAAAAAATAACTAGCAATTGATTTGACCACTCCAGCACCGACACCAAATGCGAATAAATATATTTTATCTTGTTTCATTTTGTCGACTGTATTTAATCCTAAAGGGCCCATCATTTCTATATCTTCTCCTATCATGTCTTTCTTCCAAAAAAGTGGAGTTAAAAGTCCAACTGGGCTCAATCGTATTGTAAAAGTAATATTTTTATTTTCTAAAGAAGATGAAGATATAGAATAAGCACGTCTCACCTTTTCACCATTAATATCTATAAAAACATTCATAAAACTACCAGAAATAAAATCAATTGGCTCTGATAGATTAATACTTATTTCTTTTGCAGTCTTAGATAAATCCACTACATTATTTATTTTTCCAGTAATTTTTTTTATATTCATATAACATTTTCTTTATTTTTTATTAATCTTTTTTCATTTTTTATAGAAGCTACAAATATTAAAGCAGTCGTAATCAATAACATAATCAATAAATCAATATCCTTATAAGAAAGATATACATATAATACGCTTCCATAAAAATATACATATGAAAGTTTTTGAACTTTTTTCCACCAATCTCCTAATATTCTTTTAGAAAAATTATTTGAAGTGACTATAAGTATTATTGCTGAAAGATCTGCAATGTGTGCTAACACTACATAATTTACCATAGACCAATATTTCAAAGTTCCAATACTTGTAAAATAAGCGACAGGATCAATGATTAATTTTGCCAATATAAAAGAAATAATAATAGATGCAGACAATACACCAGCACCCTTTCTTAATATTACCAATGGTCGTATCCATTTAACATTAATGAAAATATCTGCCAATGGTCGTATCATCATAACAAAAAAAAGAAATACATGTGATATAAAATAAAGTTTTGAAACAACTGTATTTGAAACAAAATATGGATAAAAAACAATCATAATAGGAAGAACCATCATTGTTATAATAGAAATAAAAAGAAAAATCTTTTGCAAATATTTTATTGTTTTTAAATATGTTCTCATATTATATTTTTAAATACTTTTCCATCTTTTTTTATAATTACAAACGAAATATCTTTTTCTCCCAATAACCCTAGTGCATTTTTGTAATCCATAGATAAAAATACTTTTGTATATGCTTCAGCTTTTGCTCCATCATTATGTATCACACTTATGGATACAATGTCACTTTCTGGATTTTGTTTACCAGTAATATCTAATATATGATGCATTTTTTTATTAAAACAAGACCATGATCTTTTATAAGTGCCACTCGTAGCAAGACCTTGATTATATAAGGTCACAAACACATCATCTTTAGAAATTGGATTATAAATATTAAATATAAATTTATTTCCATTTTTATCTAACCCTTGTGTGTATATATCACCACCAATATTGATGATAATACCAACAATATCTGAAAAACTAGATTTTATATTTTTTACAATAATCTCTGCTAAATATCCTTTCAAAAATCCACCATAATCAAGTTTTTGTCCTTCATTCAAACATATAAGTGATTTATTTGGATTTATAAATACAGAAGAGAAATCAATATCATAAATACTTTCATCATTAATATTAATATCATCTTTTATATCTAAAAAGTTACTATCATAGCCAAGTCTAGATATTTGTACAAGTGGATTAAATATCCCTCTAGTACGAGTAAAAAGTCGATATGCTTTCATTGTCACGTTTAGAAATAAATCAGAAACAATCATTTCTTTTTTTTCATTCAATATTGAAAGCTCACTTGTAGGTATAAATCTAGAAAATAATGATTCATATTGTTCTATATCATTCTTTGCAATATTATATATATTATCTGCAATACCTTTCGAATTACAAACAATCGAAATAAAATATTCCGTTCCCATTGCTTTGCCGTTATATTCAAATTCTTCTAACATAATTTCATAATAAAAGAAAAAAATGAATAAAAGATGAATAGGTGTATTATATATATATGAGAATATTAATAGTAGAAGACAATGAAAAATTAGCTAAGTATACAAAACAAATGCTTGAAGAAGAAGGCTATGCTGTCGATTCTTCTTATGACGGAGAAGCTGGAGAACGTATGGCAAGATCAGGAAGTCATGATCTCGTTATATTAGACATAATGTTACCTAAAAAAGACGGCATATCACTATGTAAAAGCTTGCGTGATGATAATATAAATTTACCTATAATAATGATCACAGCAAAAGAAGGATTAGATGATAAGATTTTAGGATTAGATAGTGGTGCCGATGATTATTTGATAAAACCATTTGATATGGAAGAATTATTGGCAAGAGTAAGAGCACTACTTCGTAGACCAAAAGAAAAAGTGATACTTAAATTAGAAGTCCAAAATATTGTATTAGATAATAGTAAACATATAGCTACTCAAAAAGGTATATTATTAAACTTAACTTTAAAAGAATATTCTATATTAGAATATTTAATGTTAAATGCTGATCAAGTAGTTACAAGAGAACAACTACTTGAACATTGTTGGGATTTTGCGTATAGTGCATTTAGTAATATAACAGATGTTTATATAAAACAATTACGAAAAAAATTAAAAGATACAAATGAAAAATATATTAAAACAATTAGAGGAGTGGGCTACACTTTCAAATCTAAGTGAATTCAAAAAAGCGACAATACTTTTGACCACATATTACACTGTTGGCGTTTTTATCATTTTAGTAATTTTTAATATTCTTGTTTATAGTTTATTCACAAATAGTATCTATTCTACAAATGAAAATATTAAAGAACAATCTTCAGAAGAAAATGAAAAAAGAGATAGCAAGCTCGAAGAAAATAAAATTCACGAAATACAAGAAAATCTAGCAGGAATTCTCATCACTTCCGACATAGCCATACTTATATTCACATTGATGATAGCCTACGTTTTGTCTAAACGTACTCTGAGACCAATAGAAGAAGCATATAAAAAACAATCAATATTCGTAGCAAATGCAGCACATGAACTTCGCACTCCACTAGCTGTCATCAAAGCTGGGTCAGAAGTCATATTAAGAAATGACAGAAAACAAGAAGAATATATAAAATATACTAAAGAATCTTTAGAAGAGATAGAAAGATTAATAACACTTTCAAATGATTTACTTTTCCTAGCTCAAAGTAATAAAAAGAAAGTAAATTTAAATTCTAAAGTAAATTTTTCAGAAATATGCAAGAAACAAATAAATACAATAGAAGCATATGCTCTCATACATAAAATCACAATAAAAGATGAAGTAGAAAATAATTTAAATACATTAGGCAACAAGAATAATTTGACACGTCTTGTCATAAATCTTCTAAAAAATGCAATCGATTATAATAAAAAAGAAGGTAGTGTGACAATATCTTTAAAAAAGAAAAGTAATAAAATTATTCTGTCTGTGATAGACACTGGCATAGGTATTAAAAAAGAAAATCTTATAAATATATATGATAGATTTTATAAAGTGGATGATTCTCGTACACAAAATTCTTCTAGTGCAGGACTAGGGCTTGCTATAGTAAAAGAAATAGTTGAAGAACACCATGGGTCAATAAATATAAACAGCTCTTATGGCAATGGTACTAGTTTTGAGGTTATCTTAAGGTGTGTATAATAAAATACTCATTCATTTAATTTTCATAATTATACTTTATAGTAACTATATTAATAGTAATAATAAATAAAGAATAAAATTATGTCTCAATATGTTTGTTTAGAATGTGGGTGGATATATGATGAAGCTAAAGGACTACCTGAAAGAGGTATAGCTCCAGGCACAAAATGGGAAGAACTTCCTATGGATTTTAAATGTGCAGAATGTTCTATTAGAAAAAGTGATACTCATATGTGGCAAAAATTAGATTAAATAATATATGAAAGAGGATTTTAAAAATGTAATAATAACTTTTGGACTTATAGCATTTATATTTATGCAAGGTTCTTCTCTATATCAAAATAAAATACAAAGAAATTCTATTTTAGCTTTACAACAAGAAAAACTACAAATACAAAAGAAAAATCAAGCACAATTATCAATACAAAATAAAACAAATCAAATTGTATATAAGCAAATTAATACAAATACGACAAATCAGGTTCCAGTACTAGTACAACAGAAAACTCAACCAAATACAAAAGTACAAACACAAAAAGCAACACAAGCACCAGCACAGATAATACAAATACAATATCCTGTAACATCAAGCAGGCAATCAAAAGCAAGTTAAAAACATATTAAATATTATGAAAAATTATATAATCTCAATAATAAGTGGTGCACTATTTGTAAGTTTTGTCACATATGCGACAGTACAAACTAATCAAATAGAAGACCAAAAAACATTAGCTACTGAAAATATAAATATTCCATCGACAGAAACACCAAATACAAATGTCGTTTCTTTAAACGAAAACATTTTAGAAACTACGACTAAAGAAAAAAATATTACACCTACAATAGATAATTATAAAAAGGAAAAAGAAACTGACAAAAAATATGAAAAAAATAAAGATAATTATAAATATTACGAAGATGATAAACATGAAGAAAATGATAAATATGAAAAAGATGATGAGTAAAAAGATTTAAAATACAATATAGATATCATCTAAAGATTTTCATTTTAAAAGTAAAAGCCAATTTCAATCTTGAAATTGGCTTTTTTTATTAAAACATTGGAAACATTGGAATCTTGATTGTAAACCTGGTTACTCCCTCAAGGGGCTCATAATATAAATCTCCAAGATGAGCTTTAATTATGAGCATTGAAGAAAAAAGACCAATTCCCGTTCCATTTTTCTTTCCAGAAGTAAACTTCTGGAAAAGCTTACTCCTGATTTCCTCTGGAATCTCACCAGGATTAGAAAATGATAAAAATAAATATCTACTTTCTTCATAAATATTTATTATTATTTTATTATCAATTTCTTGATCAGCTTCAATAGCATTTCCGATCAGATTATTAAGAACAGATGAAAATAAATTTTCATTTATCATAACCTTCTTTTGAAGAAGGTCAAAATTAGAATTCTCAATTTCATGTTTCTTGAATAAGATCTGTATCTTTTTTTTACTTTTGAAATTAGAAAAAATACTTTTTAATTCTCCAAGAAGTTCAGATATAACTTTCGGCGCTTTTTCTATCTGCTTACCATTTTCAAGAGCCTCTAGTAGTAAATAATCCTCCATCATATGGAGCATTTTTCTACCAATCTTATTGAGAGTTAAAACAAATTCTTTGGTATCTTCTAAAGAAAAATCTTTATTTTCTAGCTCTTCTAAAAGAAAAGAAGAAATACTTATTAATGATGATAAAGGACTCCTGACATCATGACTAAATGTCCTCTGAAAATTTAAAAAGTCTTCTCTTAATTTTTTACACTCAGTTATATCTCTTATTATAGATATAACAAAAAAAGTATCATCATCCTCAAAAATAAAAAAAATTTGTTCAACAAAAACTATTGAACAATCTTCTCTTCTAATTGAAAATTCCTGAAGTCTTCCCTCAAGATTGGTAACAAATTTTTTAAAAACATCTGATGTCCACAAAGATTCTAAATTAAAATCTTTCAAATATTCAGAAATGTTTTCTTTAGAAAACAACAATTCTTCTAAGTTTTTTAAATTCTTACCCAGAATTTCTTCTTTTTTAAAGCCAATAATCTTTTCTAATGAATCATTTAGAAAAATTACTTTTCCGGAATAATCACTAATGAAAACTCCATCATATGACTTTTCAAAAACTCGAAATACTTTTTCCATTTTTTCCTCCTTTTTTATTGACTATTTTAATGTACTATTATATAAAAATATTATATCATAATAATTTAAATTATACAAATAATAATTTCACAAAATTTTTCTATATATAATAGTAGAAATCATTGATAAAAGAGCATTTTTATACTATTCTTCTATTGTAATGCGGGATCGTCTAATGGTAGGACACCTCCCTCTGGAGGAGGTTATCTTGGTTCGAGTCCAGGTCCCGCAGCATTTAGACAAATACTTAGTTAAAGTATAAAAAAATTATGAAAATAATATCAGCTAAATTTATAAAAGGAGTCATAGGAGAAGATAAAGTTTTTACTGATGGTATTCCACAAATTGCTTTTCTTGGTCGTTCCAATGTTGGAAAATCAAGTTTAATAAATGGATTGACTCATAGTAGCATCTCTCGAAAAAGTGCTTTTCCGGGTAGTACTCAAGAAATAAATATATTTCTAATTAACAAATCTATTTATTTTGTAGATCTACCAGGATATGGATTTACTCGTGTTTCAGGAATTGGAAAAGAAAAAATCGGTAACTTAATCACAGAATACATATTCAACCCTAATTTTAATCAGAAAAAAATTCTATTAATAATAGATGCAAAAACGGGTATGACTGAACAAGATATCGAAGTATTTGAAGAATTAGAAAAACATGAAAAAGACTTTATCATCATACTCAATAAAATAGACAAAATAAATCAATCAGATTTTCATCATAGATTAGTTGAAACCAAAAAATTTGCAGGAGAATATCTTGTCTTCCCTTGTTCTTCAAAAACAAAAAAAGGATTAGACCCTATATTAAACTATATTTTAAAGAAATAAACATTTTCAACAATACTTTTTTATATAAACTTTGAAATAATAAGAATTTTTAGTACAATATATTTATGATAGATAAATTAAAATTTATATTGTTTTTCATTGTTGTTTTAGTATTAGTTGGACTTATCGGCTATTGGTCTGTCATCACAATACAATCAGGTAGTGAATTTAAAACAAATCAAAAAATAGAACAGCTTGAACAAGAAAAAGAAGATCTTGAAAAACAAGTAGAAGATCTTTCAGACGAGCTAATCACCCTTCAATCTCAAATAGTAGTAGAAAAACCAGTTGAAGAACAAAAAGAACCTACACCAGAACCAACTGAATCAACTACATACAAAAACCAAAAATTAATAAATGAATTACAAAAGCTAATTACTGATAATGTTTACATGAAATTAAAATCTAGTGGAACAAGAGTAGGAACAGTACAAAATTTCTTAAATGTTTACAATAAAACATCAAATAAAATTGACAATTCTTATGGTGTAAGCACACAGAAAGCAGTAGCAAGTTTTCAAAAAGATCAAGGACTTACAGCAGATGGACAAGCTGGATCTAGTACTTTTACCAAAATGATTACTTGGCTTAAAAAACAAGGTTAATCTAGAAAAACTTTAACAGTGTTATAATTATTAAATGTTTCTTATAGAAAAAACTAGAAATTGGTACGGTCGCTTTGAACGACCTATTTCTTCTTTATCTCTTATCTCCGGATTTATTTTTGATGCTCTTACATTAAAAAGACTAGATACATTATGGGAAAATTTTTGGATACTAGGTCATATAATAATAGTAGGTTTTTTTATGGCACTTATTCATATAAAAGAAGGTGAAATTGGTGACGAAGCAAATCCTCAAAAAAAACATTTCTGGTATGTAAACATAATACAATTTTTCTTTGGTGGTCTTTTGTCTGCTTATATAGTTTTTTATTTTAGAAGTACGGATATATTTACTATGTGGCCTTTTCTTCTACTTCTTCTTGTTGCTTTTATTGCAAATGAATCTCTCAAACGTCACTACATAAGATTTAGTTTTCAAATAAGTTTATTATTCCTTTCTATATATTCATTCGCAATATATTTAATACCGATACTTACACATAAGATAGGACCACAAATATTTTTACTATCCGGGCTCTCAAGTATTATTACTATAACGCTTTTTATTTTAACAATATTTCACTTTAAAAAAAATAAGTTTAAAGAAAGCAAAAAAATTATTATATTTTTAGTTACAAGCATCACCATCTTTATCAATTTTCTTTATTTTACAAATTTAATTCCCCCTATCCCACTTTCTCTTAAAGATACTGGAGTTTATTATTCTATACAAAAAAACAAAGATAATAACTATGAAGTTACATATGAAGATAGTAACTGGAAAAATTATTTTAAACTATATCAGGATTTCAAAAAAGAACCTGAGTCTCCTGTATACGTGTATAGTGCTATTTTTTCTCCCAAAAATCTCAACCTCACAGTAAGCCATGAATGGCAATACTACAATGAAATACAAAATAAATGGATAATAAAAACTATAGTAAGCCTACCTGTTATTGGTGGAAGAGATGGTGGTTTTCGTACATATTCCAAAAGTTCAAATTTAGAATATGGAAAATGGAGAGTAAATGTAAAAACTCTATCTGGGCAAATAATAGGACGTATACGATTTAATCTCATACCAGTAGATATAGCACCAATACTTACAAACGAAATAAAAAAATAAATATGTCCAAATACACTAAAATAATTAAATATATTTTTGCTGGAGGATTTGCCACAATTTCAAATTTAATTATTCTTTTTATTTGTGTCCAATATTTTCACTTGTGGTATTTGTTTGGAGTAATTATTTCTTTCAGTTTCGCGGTAATAATAAGCTATACACTTCAAAAATTTTTTGTGTTTAATGATTATTCAAAAGAAAATATACATAAACAATTCTTAAAATTTTTAATTTTTAACATATTTATGCTTGGTATAAATACCACACTAATGTATACCTTCGTTGACACAATAGGTCTTTGGTATCTTTTAGCACAAGCCCTATCTTCTGCAATTTGTGCATTTATAAATTATATATTTTTTAATAAAGTCGTATTCAAATAAATTTAACCATATGTATAAAAAACCAAAAGTAATAGTAGTTCTTCCTGCTCTTAATGCTGAAAAAACCCTAGAAAAAACTATTTCAGATATATCAAGAGACATAGTTAGTGAAATCATTTTAGTAGATGATGGTAGCAAAGATGAAACAGTCGCCATAGCTCGTAAGCTTAATTTGACTGTATATGCTCATAACGAAAATAGAGGTTATGGAGCAAATCAAAAAACATGTTATACGATTGCACTAGAAAGAGGTGCAGATATAATCGTGATGATTCATCCTGATTATCAATATGATCCAAAAGTAATAAAATATTTAGTAGGATTTATAGATGAAGGATACTGTGATGTAATGCTAGGATCTCGTATAAGATCCAGAAAAGAAACTCTTGATGGCGGTATGCCTATTTATAAATATTTTGCCAATCGTTTTCTCACTTTTTGTGAAAATATATTAAGTGGTTATAACTTATCTGAATGGCATACTGGATTACGTGCTTATAAAAGAGAAGTATTAGAAAATATTGATTTCATGAGCAATTCCAATGATTTTGTCTTCGATACAGAAGTCTTATTTCAAATAGTAGAGAAAAAATATAGTATAGGTGACATACCAATACCTGCAAAATATACCGCTGAAACTTCTTCTATCAATTTTAGAAGGAGTTTAGAATATGGGATACTCACTCTATATACTGCATTTAAATTCTTTTTTAAAGATTGTATAAGAAAAATTCTAAAGAAAAATTAATCGTGTATTAAAATGATCTGCCAAAATAAAAATTACAAAACAATCTTAGAAACAAAAGGCTATAAACTTTATAAATGTTTATTGTGTGATCTGATTTTTAGTCATAAAGACAAAGAAAAAGAAAATCCAAAAGAAATATATAGTAATTATTACAAAAAAGAAGCTGCAAGTAGATTTGGCAATATAGTAGAATCTGTAGTCAAAATATTTCGTTTTATGCGTGCATATAAAATACATAATCTAAATCCAAAATTTAAAAGCATTTTAGATATTGGTAGCGGAAGAGGCTGGATACTTTTTTTCTTAAAAAAATATTTTAAATACGATACAACAGTAGGCACTCAAATCTCAGAAAACGCATATAAATTCTCAAAAGATAAATTAAATTTAGAAATATATAATAAAGACTTACTACAATTATCTTTTGACAATAAATTTGATGTCATATCCATACTACATGTATTAGAGCATGTAGAAAATGTAGAATTATATGTAGAAAAAATTTATGAATTACTTAATACAAAAGGTATACTATTTATTGAAGTTCCCAATTTTAACTCTTGGGCAAGAATTCTCACAGGGAAACATTGGCTATCATTAGACTTGAAACATCATTTAGCTTTTTTTACACCATCATCTTTGGTTAAATTACTTAAAAAGTATAATTTGGAAACAAAAAAAATCAGGACATTTTCTTTAGAATATTCCACTTTTACATCTACTCAAAGTGTAGTAAACCTAATAACTAACTCAGATTCTTACTTTTTTGAATGGTTACAAGACCAAAATAGAATCTTTAATTTAAAAATCATATGGCACACATTTCTTTTCACTATTTTATTTTTACCATGTTTCCTAATTAATTTTTGTTTATATTTTAGTAAAAATGGAGAAGTAATAACCATCGTCGCACAAAAAAATGACTAATAATAATGAAAACAAATTTTATAAAATATTTCTAGAATCATGGCATCCATTTTCTTGGATTGCTTTAGCAATATTTTTTGTTTATGGAGCTACTCTCCTCTTTAATATTGTTTATTTAGATGATAATGTTTTAGTAACAGGACAATATCAATTTAATAAAAACTTATCAAATATACCTCAAGCATTCAATGAGGACATCTTTAGAACGCCACAAAATGGAGGAACTTTTTATCGTCCAGTAGAACGACTGACATTTATGTTGGATGCTCAATTTGGAGAAAATTCTGTTATTTTTATGTCTCATTTTAGTAATATTTTACTACATTTTTTAGCGATTTCACTACTTTTTCTTTTTCTACTTAAATTAAACATAAAAAAAGAAATAGCATTTTTGTTTTCATTATTTTTTAGTATTCATCCACTAACAGCTCAAACAGTAGCCTTCATCTCAGGTAGAAATGATTCATTGCTTGCTATACCAATTTTTTTATCACTAATTTTATTTATAAATTTTTTAGAAACAAAAAATAATAAATACATAATATGGCATTATATTTTGTTTACTATAGCTCTTTTTACAAAAGAAACAGCTATAGTTTTACCAGTTATTTCTATTTTTTATCTTCTAATTTTTATGGGATGGAAAAAAATAATAATAGATTATAAAACTTATATAAAAATTGGATCTATATGGATATTTATTGTAGCTTTTTGGTTCTTGGTCCGTATGTCGGTTTTACACAATTTTATTGGCAATGCTAATTATAATTTATTTACTTCTATCTATAAAAACCTACCTTCATTAATTCCTGCAATTGGTAAAATATTTCTACCTTTTGATTTATCCGTCTTCCCTATTATGGATGATATGTTAATAATTTATGGAATAATTTCTTTAATTTTCTTAACGATTTGGTTTTTTTTAAGTGAAAAAAGAAATCTAAAGTTTATTTTCTTTGGTTCTATCTGGTTTTTTATTTTTATCTTTTTAACACTAATAAAACCGATAGACACAGTACCAGAATTTTCAGAAAATAGAATTTATATACCAATGTTTGGATTCATTTTTATAATATTGGGATTAGGTAAAATTAAACTCTCATATTTTATAAAAGAAAAAATAAATTCTAAAAAAATTGTAATATTTACCAGTTTATTACTAATAATAATTTTTTCTTTTATAACAATATATCGTAACAAATATTACAAAAACAGATTAAACTTCTGGAAAAATGCCACAGAAACTTCTCCAAGTTTTGCTTTTAATCATAAAAATCTAGGGGCTATGGAATACCTAGATGGTAATATGGAAAATGCAGAAAAAGAATATAAAATTGCATTAGAACTAAACCCTAAAGAAGTAATGGTTCATAATAATTTAGGCCTTATATATGCTAGTAAAAACAATCTGATAGAAGCTGAAAAAGAATATAAAAAAGAATTAGAAATAAATCCTAATTATGATAATGCATATTTTAATTTAGGATTACTTTATTGGCAAGAAAAAAAATATGATGAAGCAAAAACTAGTTGGGAAAAAACTTTAACAATTAACCCCGATTATATAGATGCTTTTAATGCTCTAATGATATACAACTATGAACAAAAAAAATATAAAGAAATGAGCATTTATGCAAACGAACTTTATAAAAGAGGGATACAAATTCCAACTGAAATAATTCAAATTATACAAAATCAAAATTAAAAATATTGTTTTGTATTTTTTATTTTTTATTATTAATACAAGCTTTTATAAAAGCTGAAAAAAGAGGGTGTGGTGTCAAAGGATGAGCTAAAAATTCCGGATGATATTGTGTACCCAAGAAAAATGGGTGTTTACTCTTTGGAAGTTCAGCTATCTCCATTAAATGGCCATCAGGAGATCTGCCAGAGAAGACAAGACCTTTTGCTTCAAGATCACCAACAAAAGCAGGATTTACTTCATATCGATGACGATGTCTTTCCAATATTTCTTTTGTTTTATAGGCTTCTTTTGCAATAGTACCATCACGCAATATTGCCTTATATTCTCCTAAACGCATTGATCCACCATAAGAATTATTTTTCAAAATTTCTTTTTGAGATTCCATAATATCTATAACCATAGATTTCGCATTTGAATTGATTTCTTTTGTATTAGCATCTTTTAGTCCCAAAACATTTCGTGCATATTCTATTACTATCATCTGCATACCATAACAAAGACCAAAATAAGGAATCTTATTTTCACGAACAAATTTTACAACATTTAAATTCCCTTCTACTCCACGCGAACCAAAACCACCAGGAATAATTACACCATCATATTTTTTTAATTCTTTTAATTTTGTAGGATTTTTTTCAAAATCAGAAGAATTAAGCCATGTCATGATTGGTTTCCTGTCTTGCATATAACTAGAATATTTTATAGCTTCAATGACAGATAAATAAGAATCAGATAAAATAAAATCCCCTGTTTCAAAATATTTTCCTATCATTGCTATTTTTACTGTTTCTTTACCATTATGAGAACGCTTCGCAAAATTCTTCCATTTTCCCCAAGCCTTTGTATCTATTTTTTTAGTAGAAAGATCTAAAATCTCACAAAGCTTATCTGAGAGTTTTTCTTTTTCAAAATTAAGTGGAATATCATAAATACTATCAACATCGGGAGCCGATATAACTCTGTCGGCTGATATATTACAAAAAAGTGACAACTTCTCTTTTCTCTTTTTATCAAGAGGAAGATCAGCTCGTGCTATTAAAATATCTGGTTGGATACCTGAGCCATTTAGTGTCCTAACAGCATGCTGAGTAGGCTTAGTTTTCATTTCACCAACTTTTTGTGGTGTTGGTAAAAAAGAAACCATAACAAAAAGAACATCCTTTGGAGAAGATAATTTCATCATTCTAGCAGCTTCCAAAAATAACATATTTTGATATTCACCAATAGTTCCTCCAATTTCAATAATAACAATATCAGCATTTACTTTTTCTCCTGCTTCCTTAATACGTCCAATAACTTCAAGTGGTATATGTGGAACGACTTCCACACATTTACCTTTATATTCTAAATTACGTTCTTTTTCTATAACTGTCTTATAGACACGACCAGTAGTCATATAATTTATTCGTGTTAAATTTATATCAAGAAATCTTTCATAATTACCCATGTCTTGATCTGTTTCATCACCATCTTTTAATACAAAGACCTCTCCGTGTTCTGTCGGATTCATAGTTCCAGCATCAACATTTATATATGGATCAATTTTTATAGAAGTAACTTTTAATCCACGATTTTTTAAAATAAGCCCAAGCGATGAAGAAGTGATACCCTTTCCTACTCCAGAAATAACTCCACCTACTACAAATATATATTTTGTTTTATTTTTTAACATATCTTATTTATAAAATAAATTACAAAATTCAAAAAATTTTAAAGCCTTCACACAGGGAGCCGTAAGGATAGAAAACCAACACGACTTTTAAAATTTTTTAATTTCTGTAATTTGTTTTTACTTATTTAAATATTTTCTAATTGCAAAGAAACTAGAAATCACACCCAAAAATACACCTGATAATAAAATAATTACTAAAATTTGAAATAAATTAGAAATATAATAATCATACATATTGATTCCTAAAAAACTTGTCATATTTTTACCAAAATAAATAGTTAAAGGTAAAAAAAGAACTAATGTTATTATAGTAGAAAGAACACCATATATAGCGCCTTCTATCATAAAAGGTCCACGAACACGCATTTTACTCGCTCCGACTAGACGCATAACACCTATCTCTTCCTTAGAAATAAATATAGCTAAACGAATAGTATTGAAAGTAATAATTATAGAAATTATTATTAAAATTAATGTTATTAAAAAACCTAATTTTTGTGCTCCTGATATTATATTATTTAATCTATCTATTACTATTTTATTTTGGTGATAATTTACTTTATCTATTATTGAAACAGAACCTAAAACAAGTGCATTATCACTCTTAAGGAAATTAGAAATGCTCTCATATTGAGAAACTTCTTTAGCTTTAACATTTAAATATCCACCTAATGGATTAGTACTTATCTCATCCAAGGCAGCTATGGTTGGATAGTCATTGCTGTGACGTTCACGAAACAACTTCAATGCTTCTGAATCACTAATATAAGACACTCTTTCTACTTCTGGTAACTTTTCTAAAGATTCTTTAAAAGAAAGAATCTTATTTTCATCAGCATTAACATTAAAATAAATTGTTACGTCTACTTTATCTTTGATTTGATCTAAGGAAAAATGAAGTACAGCTTGTAATAATATAATTGCAGTAATTACAGAAAGAGTAATAGTAACAACAAGAACAGCAGCCCAAGAAATGACCCCACTTCTAGTAAAATTTACAAACCCATTTTTAATAATTCTTTTTAATTCAATCATCAACATATATTTATAACTATATTATACCTTATTTAATTATATTTTATATTTACCGTTATTGTCATCTCTGATAATCTTACCTTTTTCCATTGTAATAACTCTCTTATTGATAGAATCAACCACTCCACGATTGTGTGTTGTTAAAATAACAGTAGTACCTAAGTCGTTTATCTTTTTTAAAATCTGCACTATTTCATAAGTATTGATAGCATCCAGATTTCCAGTCGGTTCATCTGCAATTATAAGTTCGGGTTGATTTATTATTGCACGTGCAATAGCAAGACGTTGTTGCTCACCACCAGACATTTGACTAGGAAAACGAAACATTTTATCTCCTAAGTCAACGAGCTCTAAAACATGCGGAACGTCACTTTCAATCTCTTGATTAGTCTTACCTACGGCTTCCATAGCAAAAGCAATATTTTCATATGCAGTTTTATTAGAGAGTAATTTAAAATCTTGAAAAACGACGCCTATCCTTCTTCTTAATTTAGTTAGTTCATTATCTTTCAACTTAAAAATATTGATAGATTCAAAAAATACTGTTCCTTCATCTGGAACATCATCAGCTAAAATCATTTTAACAAGAGTCGTTTTACCAGCACCAGAATGTCCCACAATAGAAACAAACTCTCCTGATGTAATAGTCAAAGTTACATCATTCAAAACTACGGAATCTTTATTATAAACTTTTGAAACATTATTAAAATAAATCACCTTCCTATTTTAACACAAAAAGAAAAACGCTCAAAATAATTACATAATACTTGTTTTTTTTATAAAAAGTTGTAATCTAAAAATCAGAAAAAGAACAAATACGAGGTGAACCTTGAAAAAATTAAACCCTTATATAACAATAATATTAGCACTATTTGTGGCTTTGGGTACTGAATTATTTCGAATTTCATCTATATGTTTAATAAGTGGATCAATTACTTTATTTATAGCAATATTAAAAAAAGACAAACTTGGTATTATCTATTCATCAAGGGCTCTTTTTTTAATAATAATAATATTGCTACTTATATTTCGAGCAAATTATTAAAGTCATTTTCTACACAAATTAAAGGAGGCTATCTAGCTTCCTTTTTTATTTACATCTACAAACCTAGCGATAGCAATGTTTGTAGACAATGCTAATCTTTGTCTTTATATGACTTTGCTAATTTAAAAGTTTTTACACAGATCTTAAGTTTTATCTCTTTTAAATAATCTAAAAAATCACCAGGAAGTGGAGAAGGTCCAACCCAGACACTTCTCTGTATCATTAAATATCCAAATTTTTTTAAATGAAAACGAAACCATTCTCTTTCTGCTTTTTTACTTTCAGGAATATCAAACATAACAATAAGATCTTTTTTTTCTGATTTAAAATTTTTAGATTCAAACAAAGAAAGGCTTTCTTGTTTTCTTTTTACATATTCTTTACCCTTCAAGGTTACATGTAAAAAATGACCTTCTTTTTTAATAAATTCTTTTTGTTTCAAACGATAAATTTGTTTTGATAATTTAACTCTATTAAATTTTTTATTATCTAAAACAGGGAATCCTAGTAAATTAACAGGCATACCTTTATATCTAAATCTAGGCTGTAAAAATTCTTTCAATATAACAGCCGCAAAAGTATTTTTCATATATACATGATAACATGTCTACAAACCTAGCGATAGCAGTGTTTGTAGATAGAGATAATTCTTTTATAGATTTTTTATATATATTTTTATATATATTTATTTATATATTTATAGATTTTTTTCTGCCTCAATAAATAAGTCTATGTCGCCATCTAAAATCTCATCTACTCTTGAAGTCTCCGCTTCTGTACGATGATCTTTTACCATTTTATATGGATGCAATACATAAGAACGTATCTGACTTCCCCACTCTATGTCAGTACCATAATTTTTGTTATAAATTTCCTCTATGCTTTTCTGTTCTTCTTCTGCTTTTTTAAATATTTTTGCCAAAAGAATAGCCATTGCTCTTTCTTTGTTTTGTTCTTGAGATCTTTCTTCTGATGAATGAGATGAAATATTGGTAGGTATATGTACTAAACGAACTGCTGTCTCTCTCTTATTTACATTTTGTCCACCAGGCCCACCAGAACGACTATATTCTATCTTTATATCTGCGAGTGAAATATTAAAATCTTTTTCTTCTAATTTTGAAAATTTTGGCAACACTTCTATGAGAGAAAAAGAGGTATGTCTCAACTTTTTGGAATTAAATGGAGAAATGCGTACTAAGCGATGCACACCAGATTCATTCTTTAGCATTCCATAAGCATTTTTACCTTTTACTTCGAAAGAAACATTCCTATAACCACCATGATCATTTTTGTGTTCGTGAATAAAAAATATTTCCCATCCATTCTTGCTAGCATATTTCATATACATATTTAAAAGCATCGAAGAAAAATCTTCAGCATCATCACCACCAGCACCAGACACTATGGTAATGATCGCATTACCTTTGTCATATTTTTTTGCACCAACAAGTTTATCTTTTAATTCTGAAATCTCTTTCAAAATTTCTTGTGCTTTATTTTTATCACTCCAAAAAGATATATCTTGTGTTTGAGCTTCTAATTCTTTTATTTCTTTTTCTATGTTTTCTTTTTCCATGAGCCACCCCCGAGGATCGAACTCGGGACCCCGTCTTTACGAAAGACGTGCTCTACCAACTGAGCTAGGGTGGCCACCATTCTAGAGCCGTTGCGCAGGATTGAACTGCGGACCTCGATATTACCAATATCGTGCTCTACCAACTGAGCTACAACGGCATAATAAACAAAAAAAATAAATTACCACATTATCTTAGTTTATTTTTATCTATTTTGCAAAAAATTTTTCAAAAGAAAAACAAGAAATTCTTATAACTGTGGAAAGTGTGAATAAGGTGGATAAAAGCACTTTGCTTAAATAAAAAAAATCTTTATACTTAAGAAAGCAAATTAGTATTTTAATTTAATTTTTAAAAAATGAAAACAAAAATTTATTTAAATAAAAAAATTGTAGTCGGTATTTTTACTCTCTTCTCTTTTTTTATTGTTCAATTTTATTCAATTATAAAAACTGCAATTGCAGCTACAGATACTGACGATGTCATCGTGACACTTGATGTCACTTCTGGCATCACTATCTCAGATGGTGCAGCTGTCACGATGGCTCCTGCTCTAGGAATATCTGCAGACTCCTCTATCGGATCTTCTTCTTGGCTTGTAAAAACAAATTCAGCTCTCGGATATACTTTAGCAGTAAAAGCATCTGCTTCTCCTGCATTAGTAAGTGGAGCAAATTCATTTGCTGATTATACTGAAGCAGTTCCTGGAACTCCAGACATATGGTCAATAGCAAGTGGTACTAAAGAATTTGGATATTCAGCATACGGTACAGATACACCTACAGCTACATGGGGAACATCTGCTTCTTGTGGAGCTGCTGGTGTACCTGCTGCTGCTCAAAAATATGATGGTTTTACGACATCAGACAATACTATTGCCACAAGAGCCACTGTCACTCCTACTACTGGGATAACGACAACAATATGTTTTGCAGCTGCACAAAATACAGTATATGCACCTTCTGGAACTTATACTGCAACGATCACAGCGACAGCTACAACTCTTTAAGTTTTTATCCTTTTTATGAAAAAGATTTTTTATATAATAATCATATCCATCATTTTTGGTAGTATAATTACACCAGAGTATTTATTTGCTTTTGAAAAAAGTAAAATAGAGATGATTCCCCAAAACGATTTCGTAGTAGAACCAGGAAAAACAGAAATACTTTTAAATCCTGGAGATAACATAGTCAAAAATATTACTATCACTAATCGCATAGATAAAGCTGTCAAATTTAGACTCAGTACAGAAGATTTTATAGGTACCAATGATCCGAAGCAACCAGTAGTACTTTTAGGAGATAACCATAGTCCATATTCTTTAAAAGATTTAATCATTCCAGAGATTGAAGAATTTACTCTTGAATTTGGAGAAAAAATAGTCATTCCTGTAACAATATCTATCCCAAAAAATGCAGAACCAAGAGGATATTATGGAGCGCTCATTATTTCTAATGATCCTGATAAATTAGATAATGAAAATTCATTAGAAGTACAAGGAAAAACACGAATCATTTCTAGAATTGGTTCGTTATTTTTACTTAAAATAAATGGCGAAGGAAAAGAAGAAGGATCAATTGAAGATTTTAAATTACTTGGACCGACACAGTTATTTTACAGCAAAAGACCAACAGGATTTGAAATTGCATTTAAAAATAATGGTAATGTACACCTCGTACCATACGGAACAATAAAAATAAAAAATATGTTTGGTCAAACTGTAGATACATTACCCGTAGATGCATATTTTGTTCTTCCAGATTCTATAAGATATAGAGAAATAAATTGGAGTAATGGTTTTAGTGTTGGTCGTTATACAGCAAATCTATCTTTAAATAAAGGCTATAACGAAGAGTACACAGAAGACAAGATAGTTTTTTGGGTAATACCATGGAAGATATTGATTCCTATATTTGCAGGCATTATACTCATTGTTTTATTCTTGTATTATTTCTTTACACGTTTTGAACTAAAGAAGAAATAAAAAAATAAAAATGAATATATCTTTTTTAAAAAAAATAAGAGTAGAAATTTTATTATTTATTTTAATTATTATTATAATAAATATAATATCTTCTAATACGCTTTTTGCACAAGTAATGCAAAGCAATACCTATAAAATGATGTCTGATAGCATAAATGCTGGAGGAGAAGATTCTTCAAATTCTTCTAATTATATGCTCGGTGATACATTAGGAGAAATAGGTACTGGGGATTCCAATAGTAATAATTACTTTTTACACGCAGGATTTTGGCAAATGCAAAAAAGTTATATAGCCATCACATCTCCTGCCGATCTAGAATTATCTTCTATCGGCGGGATAACGGGTGAAGCAAGTGAAGGTACATTAGTTTGGCAAGTAACAACAGATAATTTTGCCGGATATAGTATGAATATAAAATCAGCCTCAACACCAGCTTTGACTTCACTGGAAGATTCTTTTGATGATTATACACCAACAGGATCTGACCCAGATTATAATTTCTCTATAGCTTCGACTACATCAGCATTCGGATTTTCACCAGAAGGGATTGATACATCTACTCGTTTTTTAGACAATGGTTCTATCTGTAATTCAGGATCAGGAGAAACTAGCTCCAAGTGCTGGGATGGTCTTTCTACTACATCAAAAACAATATTCCAAAGAAATACTAGCAACCACGAAGGAGGAAGCACTGCTACTGTTCGTTTTCGTGCAGAATCTGGAGCAGACCACATACAGACCTCTGGTGCATATTCTGCCCCTATTATTGTCACAGCCATAACACTATAATCAGTTACGAAGTTAAAAAGTTTTTTAATTATAAAAAATATGTCAGGAGTACCTAAAAGACAAAACAAGATATTAAGATTATTTGTTTCATTCGGCATACTATTTTCGATAAATATTTACATTCCAGTAATAAATGCACAAACAAATTCTATACAAGTAGATCTAGGTGTGAGTGGTTGTAATAATAATGGAATATGTGAATCAGATGAATCGTTGCTTAGTTGTCCTTCAGATTGTACACCACCACCTCCTCCTCCTAACGATGGTGTCCCTGGTATTATATATCCAGACATATCAATAATAGACCTAAAGATAGAACCAGATTTTACTAAAGCTACCATTAGTTGGAAAAGCTCTATTGGTACAAGAAGTACAATAAAATGGGGAGAAACTGCAGAATTAAAAGAAGGCACATTGAGTAGTATTGTTTTTGACATAAACCATAAAGCAGAATTAATAAACTTAAAATCAGGCACTCTTTATTATTTTAGTATTGAAAGTCAGAGTGCTAATGGAAAGATTAATATTTACCCAACAAATTATTTCTTTACAAAATTCCTAAAAGATACATCACTCCCCTTGAGTCCTCGTAATGTAAAAACATCAGCTGATATTTCTGGAATCAATATTACTTGGGAAAATCCACCAGATGAAAATTTCTTATATGTTCGTATCATGAGACATGAAGACCGATTAAGAGGAGACCCAACCTTAGGTAAATTAATCTATGAAGGCACTAAAGAGAAATTCTTGGACAAAAACGTTATAGCCGGTAAAAAATATTATTATGTTTTATTTGCTAGAGATAATCAAAAAAGATTTTCTGGAGGTGTCGGAGTTTCTCAAATTGCATATTCAGATAAAGAAATTGATGAAGAAACAAAAAAAGAAGAGCTAGAAGAAACTACAACAGAAACGTTAGAGACAGAAATAAAAACAACAGAAAACTTTTTTGTACATCAATACAATCAAATTGTAGAATTACTCACAGATATAAAAAGTATAACAATAGATAAAAATAAAAATACAGTAATTGATACAAATGTAAAAACATTCTCTGATGACTTAATAATAGTTACAAATGAAAAAGGTGAAGTTATCGGACAATATTTATTCTCATTCAATTCAGACAGTGGACGCTACGAAGGCGTCATTCCCCCACTAGAAAAATCAGAAACTTATACTATAAAAATTTACAGATACAAAGAAAATATTTTAACAAAAATTAATGAGGGATCACTTTTTGTTGAAGAAAAAACAACACAAGAAAATCAAAATCCTCCTCAAAAAATCACCGGTATTTTATATAAAAACTACATATATATATTAATTCTACTTCTAACACTTTTGTTATTGCTTGTCTACCTTAAGAAAAAGCACAAAAATCAATAAAAATAAGGCTAAAAAGGACCTATTAAAAAATACTTTTTAATAGGTCCTTTTTGTATTAGAAATGTGGATAACTAGTGGATATGCTGTGTACAATACACTATAATATAAGGGTATAAAAAAATATCGTTTGTACGAGATACATCTTTTTTGAATATCGTCTATCCGACAAACTATTATATATCTTTATAAAAATGGAAAATCTTAAAAAAATTATATCACTAAATCAAGCATCAAAGATTACTGGATACCATTCAGACTATTTAAGCTCTCTAATACGAAAAAAGGAGATAAAAGGAAGAAAAATAGGAGGTAATTGGTTTACCACTGAAGAAGAAATAAATAATTACATTTTTAAACAAAAAATTCGTCACAACAAGCTCGCTGTTGGAGATTTCTTATCACAAAAGAAAACAAAAAAAATTTTTGTAATAACAGGGATACTTCTTGTGTGTTCCCTTTTCTTTGGCATATATCTTTATGGAAAAAATAAGAAAATAATTTCAGAAGAAGTTAAAAAGACACTTTCTTCTGATATAGAAATAATTGAGTAAAGAAAATTACGAATTAACAATTACGAATTACGAATTTTAAAAAATGCAAATACAAAACAAAATTCTTTACCTCACCAACAAAGAAGTTTAAAAATAAAAAAATAATCTGACGTTCAATAAAATTGAAGATAAAAAAAATGTTAAATCCCAAATTACAAATTAAAATAAAAAATTTTTATAAATCAAAAAAGAATTTCTTTATTTTGTTTTTAATTTTATTTTTTCTACTCTCCCCTTTTTCTACATCACATGCTGCTATAAATAAACAAATCAACTATCAAGGTAAACTCACAAACGCAAGTGGAGTAGCTGTAGCTGATGGTATTTATAATATGGAATTTGTACTTTACGATGTGAGTACTGGAGGAGTGGCTTTATGGACAGAAACGAGAACGACAACAAATAGAGTACAAGTAACAAGCGGACTTTTTAGCGTTCTTCTCGGAGAAGTGACAGCATTAACCTCAGTAGATTTTAATCAAACTCTTTACTTGGGTGTAAATATCGGAGGAGTAGATTTGACTCCTGTTTGGGATGGAGAAATGACTCCTCGTAAAAAACTCGGCTCTGTTCCAAGTGCAGTAGTGGCTGAAAATGCAATAAATATTATTGGCGGTTCTGCTGGATATGTTCCCTTCCAAACAGCTGCGAATACTACTTCATTCTCTTCAAATTTCTTTTGGGATAATAGCAACGCAAGACTCGGCATCGGGACGACGAGTCCATTACAACAGTTACAAGTAGGTACTGGTGCTGGACAACACGTAGTTACTATTGGTGATGCTAGAATTGCTATTGGAACTAATTCTTCTTCTGAGTCCAGAATTCAAACTGGTAGTGGTAAGAATCTAACTTTTGCTGTAAATAGTGATACATGGAATTTAGGAACTACTGCTATGACTATATTAACAACTGGCAACGTCGGGATCGGGACGACGGGGCCAGCTCAAAAACTTACATTGATAGGTGATGCAAGATTTGAAAATAATAATAGAAATTATTTTAAAGTTACTACATCTAATGGAGCAAATGTGGTAAATATTGGTGATGACATGGATGGTGGGAACGCCTATTTAAATATTAATTCTGATACAAGCTACTCAATATTAAATTCAAGAAATATTGTTTTAGGTGATAATGAATATTTAAATAATG